>WNFZ01003827.1_pt1 | contig 34645 bp, 48 predicted proteins | sample 5400081 | NCBI WGS metagenome assembly WNFZ01 (sample SAMN13153365, study PRJNA577476) | soil metagenome | isolation source: 80 cm soil or saprolite under grassland replicate 1 | place: USA:California | collected 2016-06-15 | reverse complement strand
CAGCGATCATAAATGTGATGCGCATGCTGCGCTGGCTTGCTGAGGAGCCGAAAGCGAAAACGCCACGGTCTGCATTCGCTCGATTGTACCAGGCCGCGACCTGAACCGACAGCGCTTGGGAATTCGCCACCAATATCAACTCTGGGCAGAGCCGTACTGCCTGAGCCATCGGTATGGCTGAACGCACCCCGAACTGCCGCGCGGCGTAGGAGGCTGAGGAGACCACGCCCCGGCTCTCCGGTCGCCCGCCCACGGCAAAGGGCTTGCCGCGCAGGCTTGGGTCGCGCTGCTCCTCGACCGCGCAGAAGAAGGCGTCAAGGTCAAGATGGATGATGGTGCGTAGGCTACTCACAATTGGTTCCTGGCGCGCGTTGGTCTCGCCCCTAGTGTAGCACTCCGGTCTACTACCTACGCTCCCGATCTCTAACCGTGCGTGCTATACTGCTCCCGGCAAGCGGTCGCCTCCTTTCGTTGTGAGCGAGATATGCAGCAGACTATCAGCCCGCTAGCACCAGCCGACCGCGTTTCGACGCTGGAGCTGTTCTTCGATCTGGTGTTTGTCTTTACCATCACGCAGGTCAGCGATCTGCTGCTGCACGCACAGACCTCGACTGAGCTTGCACGTCCATTTCTGCTGCTGACGCTGATTTGGTGGATGTACGGCGGCTATGCCTGGCTGACCAATAATGTGGGGACCACCCGCCCACTCAACCGGGTGCTTGTGCTGACCGCAATGGCAGGCTTTCTGGTCATGGCGCTGGCGGTTCCCCACGCATTTGATCGCGATGGTCTGGCCTTTGGCCTGGCCTATTTGCTGGTGAATGTGATCCATGCCGCCCTCTTTACCCGTGCGCCTAACCAGTCGGCGCGCGCGATCCTCCAGATCGCCCCATTTAATATCGGGACGGCCCTGCTGGTGGTGCTGGCAAGCGTTATCTCACCTGCCTGGGGCTGGCTCTGCTGGGTCGCGGCGGTGGCAATCCTGGCGGTCGTGCCCTTTTTCGGCAGGGTGGGCGACTTTGCCGTCGAGCCTGCCCACTTTGTGGAGCGCCACGGCCTGGTGCTGCTGATTGCACTGGGCGAGTCGATTATCTCTATCGGTGTTGGCGCAGCCGATGAGCCGGTCACGCTTGCGCTGGTGCTGGCTGCCGTGCTGACGCTGGCGCTCAATGCCGCGCTCTGGTGGAGCTACTTCGCACAGGATGACCAGCGGGCCGAGCATGCGCTCAGGAGCGTGACCGGCGGCGAGCGCGCGCGTATGGCGCTCTACGCCTACGGCTACGCACACCTGATCATGATCGCCGGTATCGTCGTCCTGGCGACGGGTATTAAACAAGAGATCGCACAACTGCATGCAGCAACACCGTTCACGACCAGCGCGCTGCTTGCCAGCGGAATCACACTCTACCTGCTGGGTGACGTGCTCTTTCGCCGCACTATTCATGTTCCGTCCAGCCGCTTGCGCATGGGCATGGCGTTGGTGAGCCTGTTGACGATCCCGCTGGGGGTGTGGGCGGGTGGACTGGCCCAGGTCGGCGCGCTGCTCGTGCTCTTCGTGATCATTCTGGGCTGGGAGCATGCGGCGGCGAAGTCCGCCTCCCGGCCTACCGCTCAGGAGCCGCAGCGACCTGACACGATGGAGGTTTCGTGAGCATCACACGCATCAACGAGTTTCAGGCAAAGGATGAACAAGCCAACGCGCTGCGCAGCTTCCTCACGCGGCTCATCCCGACGATTGCGGCGATACCGGGCTGCCAGTCATGCCAGCTCCTCCAGCACCATGATGAGCCAAGCCGCTTCATCGTGCTTGAGGTCTGGGACAGCATCGAGGCGCACCAGGCATCGGTGAAAGACATCCCACCAGAATCACTCGCCGAAGTGATGACATTGCTCGACGGCCCGCCTGCAGGCGCCTACTATCACGAGCAGCAGGCTCTATCATAAGCATACGAGGGTCTATGCAGCGCATGATTCGCTACCAGGGAGCGATTATCCAGGATGACCATATCTTGCTGATCCAGCACCGCCACCACGCCGACGGCCACAGCTACTGGCTACTGCCTGGCGGTGGGCTCGAAGGCGAGGAGACACCAGAGGCTTGCGTGCAGCGCGAGGTGCGCGAGGAGACCCATCTGCATGTGGAGGTTGGGCAACACCTGCTGGACGACCCGGATATGCCCGGCGGAACCTACCAGCGTCTGCATACCTATCTCTGCCATGTGATTGACGGCGAGGCCCAGCCAGGCCACGAGCCGGAAGATGAGGCGGCGGAAGACTACGCGATTATCGCCGTCCGCTGGCTCGATCTGCGAAAGCCAGCCACCTGGGGGATGGACGTGCAGTCCGACCCGATCACCTACCCGCTGCTGCAACGGCTGCATGCTGCCTTGCGCTATCCAGAGGAGGAACGATGACTGACCGATTGGAACAGAACAAGCAGAACGTCATGGCGTTCTATGACCTGATGTTTAATCAGTGCCAGCCTGCCGAAGCGATCGAGCGCTATGTGGGGGAGGTGTATATTTAGCACAATCCCGCCGTCGCGGATGGCAAGCAGGCGTTTATCGCCTACTTTACGCGCATGGCGCAGGAGTATCCCGGCAAGCGCGTCCACTTCAAGCGGGTGATTGCCGAAGGGAACTACGTCGTGCTGCACTGCTACCAGGAGTGGCCGGGCGACCGTGATTGGGCAGGTATTGACATCTTCCGGCTGGATGACAGCGGCAAGATCGTTGAGCACTGGGATGTGCTCCAACCAGTACCAGAGCAGTCCGCTAATGAGAATACGATGTTCTGATACACGTTATGCATGAAGCTCAGCCCAACCAGGATATCAGGTGGCTGCATCCAGCTGTGCGTTTGCTCGTCCTGGACGCTGAGCAGCGCCTCCTCTTGTTTCATATCCACGATGCTGCACCGCTTCACGCGTTCTACCCCGAGATGACGATCTACTGGGGCACGCCTGGAGGTGGGCTTGAGCCAGATGAAAGCTTTGAGCAGGCGGCGCGGCGTGAGTTGTGGGAAGAGACGGGTATGCAGATAGAATCGGTTGGGCCGTGCGTCTGGCACTACGAGCGGGTCATGCAGATCGCCGAGCAGCGGCTGCACCGGCACGAGCGCTTCTTTCTCGTCAACGTCCCGACAACGGTGGTCAGCCTGGTAAACATGCTGGCCTACGAGCATGAGACCCACCGCGCCTACCGCTGGTGGACCCGCCAGGAACTGGAGCAGTCACAGGAGTTGTTTTTGCCTGCCGATCTGCCGCGCCTCCTCCGACCGCTGCTCGATGGCGACATTCCAGCAGCGCCTCTACAGCTATCCATATAATAGGACACGAACGATGAGTTGCATGGCTGGGACAGCGCGTCTCGCTAGCGCAAGGAGCAAACGATGGTTCTTCCACCACAGATTGAGGCGTTCTGGCAGGAGTATCTTACTATGCGTGGCGACCTACCGCCTCCGCCGCTTGATTTCGATCCGATCTGGCATTTCGGTAATCTGGAGGTTGCCGGTCGTGTCGGACAGTTGGTCAACACGGGCATCAAGACGGCGACCAGCAGTTTGCTCTGGCACCTGGAGCAGATCGGCGAGCCGATCCCGCAGGTTGGGGCCTGTGGCATTGTGGCTGATGGGGATAACAATCCCATCTGTATCCTCGAATTGACCGAGGTGGAGATCAGGCCGTTCAATGCAGTCGATGCCCAGTTCGCCTATGATTACGGCGAATACGGACGCACGCTGGAGCAGTGGCGGGTCGCAAGCTGGGAGTATTTCAGCGAGGTCTGCGCCAGGATTGGACGCGAGCCGAGCGAAACCATGCCGATGGTCTGCCAGCGCTTCCGGCGCGTCTATCCCGTATAACTGCGCTCGATCACGACGCTCCCAATCCGCCGCGTGGTTTCTGAAGATCGATCAATCCCATCGCTTTGGGCTACGCTTGTGCGAGAGCAATGACTCGGTCAGTGGAGAATGACAATGAAGATTCACCTTGTAGACGGTACCTACGAACTTTTCCGCAGCCACTTCGGAGCACCTTCTCGAAAGGCCCCCGACGGTCGCGAAGTCGGCGCCACGCTCGGTCTGCTCAACAGCCTGCTCGCACTCCTCACCAAGTCGGGCGCTACACACGTGGCGTGTGCCTTCGATCACGTGATTAAGTCGTTTCGCAATGAGCTCTTCCCAGGCTACAAGACCAGTGCCGGTGTGGCCCCAGAGCTGCTGGCCCAGTTCGCGCTGGCCGAGCAGGCGGTTGCTGCCTTGGGGGTTGTGGTCTGGCCGATGGTCGAGTTCGAGGCCGATGATGCGCTCGCGTCTGCAACGCTCCGCTTCAGCGGCGAAGCGGGCGTTGAACAGGTGGTCATCTGCTCCCCGGACAAAGACGTCGCCCAGATGGTTTTGGGCAACCAGGTGGTCTGCTGGGATCGTCGCCGCGACATCGTGTATGACGAAGCGGCTGTGCTGGCGAAATTTGGGGTTCGACCCGCCTCGATTCCCGATTGGCTGGCCCTGGTCGGCGATTCCGCTGACGGCTACCCGGGGGTCTCCGGCTGGGGGCAAAGTCTGCGAGCACGGTGCTCTGGCGTTACGAGCACCTCGAGTCCATTCCCGAAGACTCGAGCCAATGGGGCCTTGGAAGTGCCCGAGCACTCCGGCTTGCCGAGAGTATCAGGGTTCATCAGGAGGATGTGCTGCTGTATCGCCGCCTGGCCACGCTGCGACACGACGTTCCGCTCCAAGAGCGGATAGCTGACGTAGAGTGGCGCGGTGCGCACCAGCGCCTGAAGCAGCTCTGCGGCGAGTTGGGCAGCGATACGCTTCCCGAACGCGTTCCGCGCTGGATCGCGTAGTCGGCAGAGAGTCCCTGACGTTGTGCCAAGCCTGACCTGAGGGCGCAATCATAGTATCATGCGTGATAGACAGCATAGCAGTCTGCGGCTTCGGCATCGATAGCGGTGCGTGTTCGCCTACTGACACTGCGCTATACGCATAATCCACACGTGAAAGGTAGTCTACCGAACGATGTTCGAACGTATTACAGCTTCTCCGTCGCTTGCATCGGCTCGAGGAGTGCCCAATTATGCGATACGTCGGGTTCACTACAGAGATTACGGTTAAAACAGCAAGGGCGTCTCATTCCTTTGTTGAGTTTGTCGAGCGCAACTTCTATATGCTTTTGGCGGGTCTCCGGTGTTTTGACAGCGCGTATCCAGCGAATCCAATCCCAACGGGCAAGTGGGGTAATATCCTTCCATAAAGCCTCGGCTTTGGGGGAAGTTGCCAAAGCTTTTTTTACATCTTCAGGAACTTCCGGCTCTATCCATTCTTTGGTCGGTTCAAGCGAAACGTGTACCGTATCGCCTGCCGTTGCGGAAGCGTCATCAAGCACCTTTTTGTCAGGTCTAAACCAGTGGCTCGATGTTTGCCCTGGTGCATACCTCCCATCCGGTTCGAGCACGGCTTTAAAAGGAGCGCCATTGATCGTCCCTGAAACCATTGTCATACCTCTTGAGGGAAGCTTTGCGGAGGCACTCTCAGGTAGTCTGAGAATGGTCCAGGAGTTGATTGTAAACAGTGTAGCTTCAAAATGGATGGTCGACATATTTCCTGGCTCCTTGATTATTCTTACACTTTTTATGATGATCACGCGGCCGATGTGCGCACATGGCTCGAACGGGGAGCGTAGCAATACAGACCGATGGCTACCCCTGATCGCTGGCTGCAATCAACCGTTTTGGGGCAACCCCACGCCATGCCGTCTTCAAGGCTGCCTGGAAATCTGCGCGCTCGACGGTTTGAAGCTGGACAAAGGTACTTCCACGCTCGCCCCAGGTTCCCGGTACGGCGGAAAAGGTCGCTGGGTCGAGCATGATCAGCGCGGCCTGCTCCGCAGGCGGTAGCTTGAGCATGGCGCGCTGCTCGGCGAGCCAGAGAGTCGCAAAGATCTTGCCCCCGACGCGAAACGAGGGGCGGCCCCAGTGATCTTGCTCCTCCACCTCCGGCAGGGCCAGCGCTAGCTCACGAACAGTTTCGAGCGTAATCATTGAGCCTGGGAGACCCAGCCTGGGGATGTTCCCGCCTGCTGGCCCAGGAACATGCGCAGGTGTGCCCCGTGCTCTTGCACATGCCGCAGGTTATAGAGCAGAAGTTCCCCAAAGGGCAGCTCGCCCCAGGCGAACCGGCACACCCGCTGCGCCTGCTCGTGTGACAGTGCGCCTATGGTCTCCTGGCACTTGCGACGGCAGTCGTCCAGGTAGTCGAGCAATTCTTGGCGAGTATAGGTGCGCGGCAAGACTTCGCCTGCCTCCATCTCAACCAGGTCAAAGGGCGCAGGCGGCGTAAAACCCTCTTCCGCCCCCGTCAGGTAGAGGTCCAGCCAGAACAGCGTATGGTAGCCCAGATACCAGAACGCCGAGAAACCCGCTGCTACCCACTGATCAGGCTGGTCGTCCCACAGGTTCTTTTCCCAGAGCTCATCCGGGCAGTCGCGCAGCGCGTCGCCGAGCATGTCGATGGCGGCTCCAAACTGGCGCCATAACATCTGCTGATCAATGATGGTCATCTCCGTATTCCTCCGCTCGTCTACTTCGTTTCGTTCATCCGCCTAGGCAGCTACGCTGTATCAGTGGTGGTCGTTGCTACATACGCAGCGTGGTGACGATGCGTTGAATCTGCTTCAGATGGGATTGTTCATGGTTTGCCAGCCACTGGGCATACGTCTGCACGGTTCGTTCGCGTGGCTTGCCCGCCCCCGTCACCGTCGCTGCACGCGACCAGGCTTCGGGTGGCAACGGCTGCAACACCGCCAACAGTTCGGCGCGTTGGGTCGTAAACGCCTGCAGCAAGGGGTGAAACGCCTGTTCGCAATAGTCCGTCTGCTTGATCCAGGTCGTAGGGTTGACCGCCTTGATCGTCGGCCGATCCTCGCTGAGTATCTCCACGATGTACTTACCCCACATGTCAGCACAGGCACGCAGATGGACGAGCACATCTCGTGCCGACCATGCACCCGGCTCGGGAGGGGTCAGCAATTGAGCCGGTGCCAGACCTGCGGTGAGGTCGGCAAGGCGCGCGGGTGTGGCTGCCAGCATGGTCAGATTCTGCTCAGTAGCAAGTGGCCTATCGTACACCCTCATGTTCCTTTGATATCCATGGTCTGGTGTCTGTACATGGTTGACCGGGCAAGCTGACAGGCCTCTGCTGCAACGCCGGGTTAGGCGGCGTGCTCTTGCTGTTGACCAACCTTCTGTGGATCGTCGTTTCTTTCATCGAGCCGGAAGCGCGCCCAGACCGGATCGTGGTCGGAGAGGCGAGGGGGCGAGGCGCGTCGGCTTGCGGTTCATGACTCGTCACCGCAGGGCCTGCCAGCTGAGAAGAATCAAGATAGTCCACACGAGGGCGAAGATCGGCGGGATGGGCAAGGCAAACCCCCACCAGAAGACCCCGCCCACCGGCAGCAGCACGAGTGCAAGCACAGCACCGGCCATGGAGCCGCGCCAGAGCAAGAAACCGGCAACAGCCTCAAGGATGCAGACCAGCATGAAGGCCGCCAGGAGCGGGACGGTCGTGGGGATGCCAACCCGCTCGAACGGCCCGCGTCCGTAGGCGGGAAAGCCCATGACGATGGGAATGTCGCGACCGCTCAGCAGATTCCGGATGGCAGGGACGCAGAACACACCAAACCCGACGGCGATGAACCAATGCAGGATTGCGGCCACGCGCAGGAGAGCTGGAACGCTCATGGTGCTAGCTCCTCGCTGAATCGCTGGAATCCGGCCCGCTGGGTGGTTGTCGTCTTTGGTCTGCCGAACGGGCGGCGCATCAGCTTAACTTTGCCGGTGCCGAACAACGCCTGGATGTCGGCACAAACAGCCTTTGCATTTTTTGAGATTTCCCCCGCCGAGATTATTCCTTTTTAAGGAAAAGGCTGTTTCTGGTGGGTGTGCTTTCTCTCTCGCGACCCTAGGCGAACAATGAAGCCCCTATTACCACACTAGCTTCAATTTCTACCAGCGCGCCAGGAACGCCAAGACGTTCACCTCCGGGTGTCTCGCTCCTCAAGGATCTTGAGCAGCTTTGTTGTCGTGTTCCAACTGCGGATGGTCATGGACTGATAGACTGGTGTACCGACGATTTTGCTGAGACGGCTTTTGGTACGTTGAGCGCTGAGACGTTGTGAGTAGATCACACCATCACCTGGCCAGACGTTGTCGACTCCCTCTCGGGGATCGAATACCGGCATCGCCTGGGCCGAATCAATACCCATCAGAAAGATTGCATCGCTGTGATATTTCTCTGGTTGCTCACCGAAGCCCTTCGGCTTGTTATCGATGATGGCTTGGAGCTGCTTGCGCGTCAACACTAACACTTTGATGAGCTCGCTATCAAGTTTGAAGCTCTCAGGCAAAGCCGCTTCAATCTGAGCTTGTAGCTCATCAGGGCGTTTGCCGGTTTCTAGAATCACGTTACCACTGGCAATATACGTTGAAACATTGGAACATCCCAGTTCTTCCAAGCATGTTCTCAAGCCCGTCATCGGTACTTTATTTTTGCCGCCGACATTAATGCCGCGTATAAGTATCACATAGGTATGCATCATCGTTGATTCTGCCTTAAAGTCCACAAATGATGTTCCATGCGTGTGTCTTCCATCGATCAAAGATCGGGGGCTCGCAGACCGTTCATCCCAAGGATCAACGAGACTTCGCCGCCATGATGCAGATCGTGTTCCATCACATGGTAAATCACCCAACTGCGCGATACCTCGTACACCTGACCATCGCACTCATCCGGGAAGGTTCTGGCGCAGTCTTCAGGTGTCCAGCGCTGCAAGCGGGCTTCGATGAATGCCCACGTCGCATCGAGGCCGCGAGCCAGTTCCACCGCGCTGCGGGCTGGTGAATCACGTTGACCCCACGCCATGTACGCGTTCATCGCTTCGTCGTCTTCCTGAAGAGTGCCGCTGAACCATCCCGCCCGAACCGAAATGATGTGCTGCACCATCTGTCCCAGCGGCCACATCCGCGCGGCAGGTTGCAGCAAGAGCTCCTCCTGCGTCAGTGGTGCGATGCAGTCGCGCAGCTTTTCGTGATAGCCCCGCCAGTTTTCATAGATCACATCCAGCGTCGATCGAGTGTGCTGTTGCATGTGTTCCTCCGAATACGCCTCCATAACCCCATGAGGCCGATACATCTCCGCATGATGCGCTTCTATGAGGAGAGCCAGACATTTGCTGCCCCGCGCTCGTCGTATCTCCTCGTATGGTTGCGGTGCGCATCCGAGTATAGCACCGAATGCGGGTGAAAGTGATCCTAAATACGCACAGATTTTCGAGAGATACAGACCAGGAGTGCTTGAGAGAGAACAGACGGATGGAGGCGCGAGTGCACTGCGTTGGCGCGCCATGATGCCCTCCTCCATGGAGTGGCGCCCACGGCAATTCCTGGAGAGCCCAGCCTTTGTCAAGAATATCGCTTCTCCATGGTTGCTGTAGCCGGCGGGTTAAGGCGCCCGGCGGGCCCGCCAGCGAGCTAAAGCTCTTGGCTACAATCACGAAGGCCGGCACCGGGTACCCTCACCCAAAGGGTACCCGGTGTGGGTACCCGGCGGCCTATACCCGACTAATTCTTTAATGTTCATTAGCAGGCTATCGCTTTACAACCGTGGACAAACAAATGCGGCGAACCGCCGCTGATGTGTGGCACGAGACGTGTAAAACGATAGACCTCTTTTTCGAAGATCTTACAATCGCAATTTTGCCAAACGCCTGTTTCGAACCAATGTTAGCCTGCAGACTCCCCAGTGCCAGCGCCAGGCAGTCGCGGCTTGGGCTGCCGGTGGTTCCACGCTATGCAGACCTGCTGCAAGGTGTCAATCTCGTGGCTTGGGCACGTTCTGCATGGTCAGCAGCTCGGGAGCTATATAGATGCTGCCGGGGGTATGATCGATGTAACTGCCGTTCTCGATGGCCTTAATTATGGTCTCGGCTATGTCGCTGGGACTTACAGACTCAGCACTACCTCGATCCATCACACGCTCAAACCAGCCGGGATTGACCGGATAAACCTCATCCCAGGCCATATCTGGGGCTATGCGCTTGATCTCGGCAATGATTGTCTTATTCATCGCTCATCTCCTGCTGAAACAGTTGCTTGTACAGGGCTGAGAAACGAGGCGGCTCGGGTAGCGCAGCCCTTCGGGTCATATTGACATGCTCCAGTAGTGGGCAGTAGATCCTATAGCGTGTACGCAGAAATAATACCAGAAAGTATGTTCGCTGTCAAAAACTGTATTGCATCAGAAAGCCATGAAGGTGCCCGCAACTGTTCTCGCTGAAGCATGCGAGAAGTCCTTCCAGCCTGATAGTGGAAATGGCACCGTCTCTACTTCAGGTGGAAGGTGTTGCAGGTGCAACAGATGCCTGGGGCAGATTTCGCAGAATGCAGTCAACCGTCTCTGCGATCGTGAGGTCGGAGCTGTCGAGCCAGTAGCCAAGGTGCGGTGTCTGGGTGCGTAGGATGCGGTTGTATGTGTGCATGGCAGCCTGGTCGGCGTAGCCTGTCTTGGCCCGGGCAGCATCCCGTGCTGCAACCACCTCCAGTCTCGGACATCGGACAACTACCGACAGCGGATGTGTCCGGTACAGGGCGACCACCTCAGCAAGCGCCGGTCCGATGATGATGTCCTGGTAGGCCACCGTGAACCCGGCCTGGAGGTAGAGACTTGTCGCTGCTGCCGCCAGGCGATAGCGCAGCCAGAGCTGCCGCTCGGCTTCCTCCGATAGGTTCACTGTCATCGCCGCCTGCCCACTGACGATCATGCGGCGAAACACATCCCCCCGCAGATGGACACTCTTTGGCAGGCGCTCGGCCAGGGTCTGCGCCACACTCGACTTCCCTGCCGCCATGTTGCCCGTGATCAGGATGACCTGCGGGTCTTGCATCATCTGTTGACCTCCGCGATCTGCTGAACAAAGCGGCGCAACCCCTCGCGCATCACCTCGGCATGTGTCGTCCAGATATGATGGTCAGCGCCTGCAATCATCTGGAAAGATGCATTGGGCAGAAGCTGGGCGACCTGTTCTACAGGCCAGCTTGGACGGATGTCCCGGTCGCCGTACAGAAAGAGTGCGGGACGCTCCAGGCGCGCGATCTCCTTTAGCAGCGACGGTCGCTGAATGTAGTCCTTCCAGGAGCGGTTGACCTGCGCATTCACCTCCAGGTTTGGCGGATAATCGAAGGCCGGGAGCGTCTCCAGCCCCTGGTCGCGCCGCTCGCTGTAGATGCGATGCCACTCGCGATCGTTATGAATACGCCCGCCCGAGATGCAGATGAAGCCCAACACACGCTCCGGATACGCCAGCGCATAGGCCAGCGCGAGATCAGCGCCCGCTGAGTGTCCGCCGACGATCCAGCGCTCGACGCCATAGGGCTGGCGAACAGCTTCCAAGTCGGTCAGGCAGGTCTCCAGGGTGTAGGGCGGCAGCGGGTCGGAGCGACCGCAGCCTCGTGCCTCAAAGCGAATAACCTGCGCGCGGTCGTCGAGCATCGCCGCCACAGGCGCGAGATAGTCACAGCAGCCCGGCCCGCCGTTGCAGAGCACAACCGGCATGCCGCTGCCCTGCACAATCGTCCAGAGCCGAGCGCCCTCGCTACGCACATACTGCTCGGTCATGCTGTCATCCAATGCTCAATGAAGAATGTCAGGATACCTGAAGTGCTGCCCGTAAGAGCGCACGCTCACCCTGCGAGATGGGCAGCGCCTCGACCGTCGCGAGCGGCTGGAAGCCCGCCTCAAGCTCATACCCGTCGGCCTCGCGCTGCGTAGGGTCATAGCGGTCGGCATTCGCGACATAGACCAGGTGTAGAAAGTCGGGGTAAGGGTAGCCGTAATCGGCGGGCTTTGGTGTGAGGTGCTGAAAGTGTACCAGGCCGATCAGGCGCGCATCCCGAATGCTCCAGCCGGTCTCCTCCAGCACCTCGCGCTCCAGTGTCTGCAGCAGTGTCTCGCCGGGCTCGCGCCGTCCACCTGGCAGGATATGCACACTCACCGGGTCGCGCACCACCAGGATCTGATCGCCCTGCCGCACCAGCGCACGTACCGAGCTTACCAGGTCGAGCGGCGGCAGAACGGTCGTCAGGTAGGTGCGTACGCGTAAGCGGACAGGCGGCCACTCGGTCTGCTCATCCGCCTGAAGTACGAGCGCAGCGACAATCTGGCGAATATCGCTCATGCGCGCTAGCTGGTTCCAAGCTGGACTTCGATGAGCGGGCTAGACTGCACAAAGGCTTCGAGCTGATCTTGTCTATTCCACTTCTGCACGACTTTGGCAAGAATTCGCCTGCGCTCCGCCTCATCGGTAATCGGCAGGGCCTTAGCAGGAAGATCCGCCTGCGTGCTCTGCTTGAGATGAACGGTAAAGTGCGGGTTCGCCTGAAGGTTGGCGTACCAATCCCGTGTGCCTGGCGAGCCGGTGATATAGAGCACGCCGTCGAAGTTGTGGAAGGCGATCTCAATGCGGTGCGGGTTGCCCGTCTTCCGCCCCGTCGTAGTCATATCGATCAGGCTGTCGGTCGTGAGCGCGCGCTCAATCGCAGTGTCCATGATTCCGTACGCTCCTTGAGATTATGCGTTCGATTCAAACCCAGCGCTGCACAGCTTCTACGGTATCCGTCGGATTGCTATTGAAGCAGAGCTTTGCTGTTGGTGCGTGCTGATGCACGGCATTAATGATCGTCTCAAATAGCAGGGTGTGCTGCGGCAGCGCACGGATACCGGCGCCAATCAGGATACCGTCGAAGGTACGCTGCGAGAGCGCGGTCAAGACCACGGCCTCGGCGGTTGCGCCGAGATCGACCAGGCACGCATGGACTTCATAGCCCAGTGCGCTGAGTCTGGCCTGCGCGTCTTGCCCAGCGGCTCTGATCTGCTCAACCGTTCTGCCGCTGGTGGGACTGAACTCAATCAGGCTGGGGTCGATGCCGATGAGCAGAACGCGCTTTGCTGCCATGTCGTCTCTCCACTCATTCCACCAAAATTAGAGGTCGCTGTTGAGGTCGATCAGCACTTTGCCTGCGGTGTGCCCTGTCTCGACCGCCTCGTGTGCGGCAGCGATCTCATCCAGGCTGAAGCACTGCACTGCCACTGGGTGCAGCAGTCCAGCTTCCAGCGCGGTCGTGATGTCCTTGATCGCGTCCTGGTGCGCCGCATCGCCCATCACATAGACCAGCACAAAGCGCACGGTCACATCTTTGCCCAGGAACTGCCCGAAGGGAATGCTTGGCGTCGAGTCGGCATCAGACGAGTAGGTCGCAATCACGCCGTTGGTCTTCAGCACCTGCACGCTGATGGGTAGGTTCGCGCCGAACGCCACCTCGACGATGCGGTCAACGCCTGCGCCGCCGGTGACCGCCTGCACCCGTGCAACGACATCCTCCTCGCGGTAGTTGATCACGTGATCAGCGCCGATTGCGCGAGCCTGCTCGGCCTTCTCCGCCGAGCTGATCGTCGCAATCACCGTCGCGCCGCACCACTTGGCGAGCTGGACGGCGTATTGCCCGACCCCACCAACCGCGCCGGTCACAAGCACGGTCTTGCCCGCAATCGGCCCATCGGCAAAGAGGCAGCGATGCGCCGTCATCGCTGGAACACCCAGGCAGGCCGCATCAACGAAGCTCACGCCCTCGGGCAGACGCACGGCGTTGGCGCTCGGCACAATCACATATTCAGCCGCAGTGCCGATCGCGCGCCCGCGCTGGGCTTCGTAGAGCCAGACCCGCTCACCTACGCACGACGCAGGCACACCCGCGCCGACCGTGTCAATCACGCCAGCACCATCCTGGTGCGGAATAATACGCGGATACGGCATCTCGGTCTGACCACGCCAGACCCCACGGCCTTTGGTATCAGAAGGGTTGATACCGGAGACCGCCACCCGCACACGTACCTCGCCTGGGCCTGGTTCAGGGATGGGCATCTGACCAACCTGCAGCACCTCGCGCGCGGCTCCTTTGTGCTCGTACCAGGCGGCGCGCATCAGCCGCTGGCTCTCGCTCGTGGACATAGGCTCCTCCTCGCATACGTCTTCAGGGCAGGGATGCTACCACCAGCACAGGTTCTTGTCTATCTCCGCCAGAAGTGTCCTTGGATTTTGGGGAGCGATTGCAGGCTTGTGCGAGAATGCATCCCTGATAGAGCGAGCGACCACACCTCACCTCTAGCCACTTAGGGCCGTACTTCTAGCCACTTTCGTCCTAAACAGTGCTTATATTACAAGTTCATTGCTTTTTACCCTGGGTTTTTTATCCTCTGGAACAGATATTGATATATCAACGGCCCTCTTTTTATCCTATCGAAGATCATGCTCTTTCGATGCCATGGTACTATCCCTCAGTCACATTTGTCGCTCAACAAACATTCTCGGGAACGGGTGCTTCCTCTATCCATCGTGGATAATTCCGCGCACCACTTCCTGACCGCTTGACAACCCCAACGATCTTCTCTACGCTTCCCGCCAGGTTCCCATCCTGCTGAAACCATCTCGCGAGGTTCCCGTGACATCAGCTTTGTCCTGGCTCCTGATCTGCCTGGGGGTGAGACTGGTCTGGCTGGCCTGGTCCTGGCAGTGCCGCCAGCAGCCCTGGTCGCCGCAGGCCGCCGGCACTGCCGGGGTCCCGCGGCTGCTGCGACCACGCACGCCGGATGATTGCCCGGTCTGCCGCCAGCAGGACCCCGTCCGTGCGGCGGACACCCCGCAGCGCCCACCGACTCGTCCATGGCGCGAGCAGAAAAGCCGTCGGGGTGCACCCAAGCGCATCAACACGCAGGGCTTCGCGTGTCCCAATCGGCGGTGCGCCTATTATCGGATCACCGACGCGCAGCTCTATGCCCTGGTGGGCGATGGCACCGACGGACGGCGCGAGCACATCCAAACCTTCCGCTGCCAGGCGTGTCATACCACCTTCAGTGCGCGGCGCGACACGCCGTTGTATCGCCTCAAAACGCCTTCCCAGCGGGTGGGCGAAGTGCTGACCGCGCTGGTGGAAGGGCTCGACGTCGCAGCAGCCGTGCGCGTGTTCGGCCACAGCGAGGGTACCATCATGACCTGGGTGACACGGGCCGGCGAGCACAGCGCAACGCTGCACGATCGCTTCTTCCGGTGCCTCCAGCTGCCGCATGTCCAACTGGACGAGATCCGCACGCGGCTGCGCAGTCGTGCCCACACGCTGTGGTTGTGGCTGGCAGTCGATCCGATCACCAAAATCATTCCGGTGCTGCATCTGGGGCCACGAACCCAACGTGCGGCCCACACGGTCATCCACATACTGCGGCAGAAGTTAGCCCCTGAGTGTATCCCAGTGTTTACGAGTGACGGGTTAAATCTGTACTTCTACGCGCTGACCGCGCATTTTGGGCAGTGGGTGGTGGGACTGGGCCGGCGGGTCTACCAGTGGCAGGTGGCGGCAGGCTTGATCTACGGGCAGGTGAAAAAGGTCTATCGGCGCCGCAAGTTGGTGCGTGTCACCCATGTGATGCGTTGTGGCACGCGCGATGCGCTCCGCACCGCACTCAGCGGGCTGGGCTTGAGCGGGCGGCTGAACACCGCGTTTGTCGAGCGGGTCAACTTAACGCTGCGCCAAAGCGTGGCCGCCTTGGTGCGCCGGACGTGGTCCACAGCGCAGGCGGCGCCGCAGCTACTGACGCACCTGGAGTGGTGGCGAGCGTACTACCATTTCGTGCGCCCGCACGAGTCATTACGCGAGGCGCTGGCCCAGCCGATTGAACGGGGTGGGCGGCGCATCCCCCAGCGGTATCGGCAGCGAACCCCGGCTATGGCCGCTGGGCTGACGAATCGGCGCTGGACGGTACGGAACTTGCTGACGGTTCCGCTCCTACCGGAACCGCTCGGGGCTGCCTGAGTGCGGGGAACCGGGCCAGAGAGGCCCACGGAAGCCCGACTGGGGCTGTGACGGACCGAATCGGCAGCATGGGGCGGTCATAGGCCCGGGATCGACGCAAAAACGAGCGTGAATCCGGTCGAAAGGGATGTGCGGAATTATCCACGATGTCCAAATGCAGCACCTGTCAAGTCGGGCAAACAAAAGCAGCACTTGACATTCCTAGAAATATCATTATGATATTCGCTTATCAGAATATGATAGGAGTATCGTAATGACGACCGCTGCTGTACTTCCAGCTCGACAGTCTACTTCCACGCAATTCGATACCGCAGCCCAATTGCTCGCCCGCGTGTTTGCCGGTATGAGCGATCCCACCCGGCTGCGCATTCTGCTTTTGCTCCTCGAGCGCGAGCGCAATGTCAGCGAATTGGTCGAGGCTGTCGGCACTTCTCAAGGCCGCGTCTCGATGCATATGCAATGTCTGCGCTGGTGTGGCTTTGTGACGAGTGAGCGGCGCGGCAAGTTCGTGTACTACCGCGTGTGTGACCCGCGCGTGCGGGAGCTGATCAAGCTGGCGCAAGATATGGTTGTCCTGCATGGCGAGCAGCTTGCCACCTGCTCAGTTCTCAATACCGCAAGCGAGCAGACTGGAAGGGAATAGGGAGGTTCCGTTGGCTCCTCTCGACAGCACCATCAACCCCTATCGTTCGTTGAAGATAGGAGACTGCCTTGAGTACACCTCAGACATATGACCTGGTGATTATGGGCAGCGGGTCAACGGCCTTCGCTGCGGCTCTGAGAGCCGCCGAACTGGGCAAGCGGGTCGTGATGACCGAGGCACGAACGCTCGGCGGTACCTGCGTCAACCGCGGCTGTCTGCCCTCGAAAAACCTGATTGAGGCAGCAAAGATCATCTATGATGCCTGCAATCCGCGCTATCCGGGTATTGCCCCCCACGAACCAGTGTTCGACTTTGGCCAGCTCATTGCTCAAAAGGATGCGGTCGTTTCGAGCTACCGCGACAAGAAGTATCAAAGCATCATCGGGCAGGACCGGGATATCGATGTGGTGTATGGGCACGCGCGGCTTCTTGACCCCTATACTGTCGCGGTGGACGGGCCGGAAGGCGCGACCCAGCTTCGCGGAGACAAGCTCCTGATTGCTCTTGGTTCAAGCCCCACTCTTCCGTCAATCGCAGGGCTTGAGCAAACGCCCTACGTGACAAGCGACCTTCTCACGAGCCAGGAAGAGATGGAGCTGAAAGAGCTGCCGTCCTCGCTGATTATCGTGGGTGGTGGGTACATTGCCCTGGAGCTTGGCCAGATGTTTGCACGCTTTGGCACTCAGGTCACCATTCTTGAACGCAACAGCAGGGTGCTGCGGCATGGCTATGAGCCTGAAGTAGGCATCAGCATTCAACGCATTCTTCGAAACGAAGGTATCAATGTGCTGACCAGGGCTGAGGTGCTGCGCGTCTCAGGCAATGAGCGAGAAGTGACTGTGAGCGCCCGCGTGGACGGTCAAGAGCAAGTGTTCCGGGCTGCTCGGCTGCTGATTGCAACGGGACGCAAACCCAACACTGTGGGTGTTGGCCTTGAGGCTGCCGGCATTGAATTGACAGACGAGGGAGCGGTCAAAGTTGATCAGTATCTACGCACCTCGATGCCGCACATTTTTGCCGCCGGCGATGTGATCGGCACACAGCATGGCAACCAACTGGCTACCCCTGTCGGTGCCCACGATGGCGTCATTGTCGCCCACAATGCCTTTGCCGAGGAGACGGGCCACACGCCGCGTGCCCTTGACCATCGGGTGATTCCGCGCACGATCTTTACCGACCCGCAGATCGGGATTGTGGGTATAACCGATGCGGAAGCCAATGCTGCCGGTCACCGCTGCTGGTGCAACACCATTCTGATCGAGTTAGTTCCCCGTGCTGGTGCCATTCGCGATACTCGTGGGATGATCAAGATGGTTATCGACGACGATACCAGGGAGGTCTTGGGGGTCTCGATGGTGGGAGTCAACGCCGGCGAAGTCATTCATGAGGCGGCGATGGCACTGCGCTTTCGGGCAACCATTGACGACTATATCGATATGATTCATGTCTATCCGACGATGGCCGAGGCGTTGAAGATTGTGGCGATCTCGCGCTACAAAGACCCGGCCAAACTCAGTTGCTGCGCAGAATAGGAGGTCGTATGGATGAGCGTGAGCTGACGGCGTTGGGGCAACTGCTTGCGGAGCGCATCTGCGGTACGAATGAAGCGTTCTGTTTCCAGATTCTCCGCCTCTTAGGTCCTATCTATTACCCATATCTTTTTGACCCGACTAGAATGGCCTAAACCCATAGTCAAATGCCTGACAAAGCGGTTCTGGCTTGCCGGTGATAGGTGTTCAATCGTCCTGCTGACCTCGCTTGAAGAGCATACCTGCAACTTCGAAAAGATATGGGTAACAGTCAGCTCTTAGGTCAGGGTCAGCCGGTATCCGTCGCTCAGATGGGTGAGGCCCTTGGTATGTCTGAAGTTGCGGTCACAGAGACGTTCCAGCGGATGCCGGACATTGAGCGTGACGAGATCGGACAGGTCGTCGGCTGGGGCTTGTCATTACAGCCAACCCCACATCAGTTTCGTGTCAATGGGCACACGCTCTATACCTGGTGCGCGTTAGATGCGCTGACGTATCCGATACTCTTGGAACAAACCGCGCAGGTCGAGTCCATCTGTCCGATCACACGGACGCCGATCCGGCTGCGCGTTGGCCCTGAAGGTATGAGCGCCCTTGACCCCGCCACGGCGATGGTCTCACTCACCATCCCCGATACCCAGCCAGACGCCTGCAATCGGGCAAGCTTTTGCGACCAGGGACATTTTTTCGCCTCGCCCCAAGCCGCCGCTACCTGGCAGACGAACCATCCAGAAGCACGTGCTCTGCCGGTAGAAGCGGTCTACCAGCTTGGGCGCATCATTGCTGCGCGCCGCCATCATCTCTCAACACAGCAATCGCCCGCAGTTCATACCCAGTAAGGTTACTCGTAGGAGGTCACTGCGATGAAGAAACGTATCGCTGCGTTGCTCATCCTCCTGCTCGGCGGGTTCGTCGCGCTACTGCTGCTGTTTGTGCTGCCGGCTGCACAACGAACGGCACCCGGCAGCATAGCAGGAAACGGCACGCCTTCTGTGCCTGCTCCGGTCTTGACCGATATGCAGCGCATTGAAGACCTCCAATCCCGCTTCAATCGAGATGCTGGAGCGCCACGACTTATCTTGCTCTTGTCACCGACATGAGGCGTCTGCCAGGAAGGTGCCCGTTGGGTACAGCAGGAAATTCTCGCCAAGCACCCGACTGCCAACCGTCGCGTGTATGTAGTCTGGTTTGCAATGCTCCCCGGCGATAGGCGAAGTGCCTGGGATGCGAACGTGATGCCCGATCCACGGGTCACGCATCTCTGGGATGAGCAGCGCCTCAGTGGCCGCTGGTTTGCCCAGCACCTCCATAACGCGCAAGACATCATCTGGGATGGGTATTTGCTGTACGGCCCGGATGCGAAGTGGGAGGCGCTCCCTGAGCCGCTGATTGGTTCAAGCACAGGAACGGTCATCGGGAGTAGCGAAGAACTGCAACAACAAATCATACCACTGCTTCAACAGTGATACAGGTTAGGGTCAGCTCGTTCGAACCGGCACCCTAGCATACCAACAGGGCTGACCAGGTCAAAGGTGGTGTTCATATGGCGTTAGCAAAACCAATGACCATCGGGCAGCTAGCCCGACGAACCGGTGTGCCGATCAAAGCCTTACGCGAATACGAGCAGCTCGGGTTGATCTACACGCTTGGCCGCAGTGAGAGCAACTACCGCCTCTTCGACGAGGAGGCGTTGTGGTGCGTGCAAGTAATCCGTACCATGTGCTCTCTCGGGCTGACCCTCAAAGAAATCCAGGACCTCGCTGCCGTCTATCTTGAGCGCCCAGGCGAGCCGATTGGGCCGCATCTCGGTGAGAAACTGGAGGCCGCGCTCACTCGCATCGAAGCCCGGATCACCGATTTGCACACACTGCGGCAACGCATTTGTGATTTTCAGTCTGCTCACGCTGCGGAACTGGCAGGAGAGACTGAGTTGGACCTCCTGACCTCAGACCCACGCCACACACTATCCAAATTCCCCTCTTGACTCTCCCTGTGGGGTGAGGGTGTATGCTGCGCTCGCATACCCTACCACACAAGGAGGATAGTCAATGACAACGGAAAACCGACTTAAGGAACTGGCGGCGACCTTGCACAACAGTATGCGCGAAGGCGTTAGCTTTACGCTGCGTAAACGGCTCCGCATCGAGTGGGATGCGGTGGGTAACGTCGCCGCCCTCAGGGCCGGCGCTGGAACTCATATCGTAGCTTTGTAGTTCGATGGAGGTATACATATGTCGAACCAAATAGTGTCCAATGCTGACCTACACACCCTGGCCGATGCGCTCATCAAACTTTTTGAAGGGTCACCGCAGGAAACGACTGTCCTTCTTGCGACACAGCTGCTGCTGCTTGACGGCCACCCCGTGGCCCCCGCGCAGATCGCCGCGCGGCTCCAGCTGCCGCAAGAGACCGTCACAGCGCTGCTGCACCAGTTTGGTGTCGAGTGGGATGCAGACGGCAATGTCGTGGGGTTTGGGCTGTCGCTTACGCCGACACCGCACGGTGCGAAGGAGGTTGAGCCCAGCACGGCGGTGGTGTCATGGATGCCAGGAACGGAGAGTCTGGCGAACATCCGCGCCAACTTCTGCAACTTCACCAACTTCTTCACCTCGGTTGAGACGGCGGCGCAGTATGTCGCGCAGCACCCCGGCCTGGCGATTGTCCCTGTCGATGCGGTCTTTCAGATCGGCAAGCTGCTATGGGAGCGCGAGCCGATCAAGTCGTTGATTGCGGAGCTTGCGCAGCGACAGCGGTGATCCCGTGAATGCCAAACACTCCGCTACCAGGTCTCTGACAGTATCAACGAGGAGTTCGAGATGAACACGTTACTGAGGGGGTACTGAATGATAACCGAACAGCTCATGCCAGCACGGCGGCGTAGGATCGGCCTGCTCGGCACGCTGGCGCGGCTCGTCGTCGGCGGCTGGATGCTCGCGAGAGTCATCGCCGCTTTCCACCTGGACGAGTGGTATGAACCGGTGCTGGGGCTGCTCGTCTTCCCGGCGATTCTGCTGCTGGGGCAGTGGCTGCGGCTCCGCTCCACGTCGACCCCGCTGCGCGCGACCGGCGCGGTTGGCCATCTCGTCAATGCGGCGATCTTTCTGGCGTTGTATCTGACGCCGCAATATTTCCCACTCCTGGCGTTCACGAGTGATGCCGTGGTGTACTTCTACGGCACCTCGATGCTGCTGGCCGCCGTGCGCGGCTACGCGGGGTGCGAAGTCTTGGCCGTGTCCAACTGGCTACTCCGGCGCGACGATCAAGTCGGGTGCGTCGTCTTCTTGCCCATCGACGCGGTTGAGACACGGCTAACCGGTACAGCAAGGCACAAGCAGTAACACCGCTGGCGGCCAATGCACACGCTTGAGCGTGCGTTGCATATCATGCTCGAGTATTGACAAACAGGAACGGCTCATGTGTCACGCGCGTGCTCGGTTTCCAGGGAGCAGATCACAAAGCCCTCGATTCACCGCTCGTACGCTAGCGACACATGGGCCAGTACGTTTCTTTCAAGGAGGAAAAGCAGTAGCCGACTTGGTTGAATCGAACAAAACATAAAATTCATCTTATATTCTTCTTGTCGTTTGCAACGCCGGCAGGGCTATGCGCCGTCGCTTTGTGCCCGCTGAATGACTAGCCTCGCAATGTGGCGACCGCAATTCAGCCCGGCCTCATTATCACTGCGGTAGTGGATGCCGCCGTAAAGCCGGGAGACCGCTGCCTGATCGGCTGCAGTGTGGAACGAGATATTGCGTCCGAAGACGTCCGCGACAGTGCCGCCCGGGAACAGATACTCCAGTACGGCCGCGCTGCAGCCGGAGAACGTCGAGTGACCCGAGATGTACGCGGGAAACGGCGGGGTAGTGATTGGCGTGCTGAAGTTCGGGTTGTAGAACGGCTGCCCCACCAGCATCCGGATTGCCGTAACCGGCCGCAAGGTCCAGTACGTATACTTGGTGTCCCAGCACGCGATGGCGCTGTCCGCCACACCCACGCTCACCAGCGCCATCGCGCGCGCCGCGCGCGGCGTGCTGAGGTTTGCCTTCGCCACATGCTGGGCAGCGATCTGTGCCCAGTGGCCGGGCGGCGTCACCGTCCCGGCACCATCCGCCCAGAATTGGGCGATCGCCAACTGCTCGAGGCTGAGGTTGTCTACGGTCTGCTTCACCTCGTGCGCTTCCTGCAGCAAGCGCGACGAAGGGAATGGGTTCTGAAGAGCCGGCGGCGCCGCTTCTCGGAACTGGCTGCCGGCGGTCAAAAGCCACGGCCGCCACGTGCCGGCCAGCGGCAGGAGTGGCGGGAAGGCGAAGGCTGGCGGCGTGGGAACCCAATATTGCGGCCCGAAGGGGCGACCCGGTTGCAGAATCGGATCCCAGACCGCGTTTGAGCCATCTGTCTGGCCGCGCAGCACGGCTAGTTGTCCCACTGCCGAACCGATCTGGAGGCCGGCCACTATGTCGGAGTGGTAGTTGGCCCCGGCCCAAAGGCGTGAGCGGGCGGCCTCGTCAGCGGCGTTCGCATAGGTCATCGTCTGACCATGGACCTGCACGGTCCCCCCCGGATACAAGTAGCCGAGCACGATGGCGGCGGCGCCGGCGACAGCTGCGTGTTCAGCGGGGTATGAGGGCAGGCGCTGATCTACCTCTACCAGCGTTGTCAGGCGCCGCTCAAAGGTCGTAGGCTGGCGCCGGTGGTAAGCAAACTTGGCGTGCCAGGCGCAAATGACGGCGTCCGCGATGGCAGTATGGAAGAGTGCCAGCGCCCGGACGGCCAGAATCGGGTTGGTGCTTGTCTGTTGGATCTTGCTCAGCAGCAGCTGAGACCACACGGGCAGGCCGCCCTGCGCGTCCCAGAACTGAACAAGCGCGCGCACCCCATCACTGCGCTGCGACTGAAGCTGCAGGAGTTCCTGAATCTCAGCACGGGTGCCGGGCGAATTGCCCGGTGACGGCGACGGTGGCAGCAGGTCGCGGGGCGCGGCCACCAGCCACGTCTTCCACTGTCCCGCGTTCCTCTCCAGATCGGCAGGACCGCGCCCGGATCCGTGCCAGCCCGCTTGGCGCAGGGTGGCGATGGCCTCACGAGGGAGCGCTAAGCCCAGGGAGCTCAACGCCAGCAGGCGTAGGAAATCTCGGCGGTGCAGAGTGAGCTGTTCAGAAGCTGACGGGCCGTGAGCACCAGTGTCGGGTTTCATGAGTCTGCCACTCCTTCTACTGGCCACGACTGAAAGATCACATTTTCCCAAGCTGCTTTATGGCGTATCGTCGGTTACGACAAAACCTGACACGCCCCGCACGTTTGCAGGATACACGCCTGGCCCGCATCCGGTGACGGATACGGCCCGCGTGCTGTCCATGCTGACAAAGGGCTACTCCGCGATGTGGACACTGCCATGTGTAAGCACTTCTTCGGTGCCCACAGCACCCGGCGGACCGAAGGGCTCCGTCCAGCGCAGGCTCAAGGTCGGTTGTGGCCCATCCGTCACAACCACACTGTACAGCCCAAAGTTCGATTCACCACTGAAGCGGGCTGTGTTCCCGGTTACTTCGAGTTGGGTGACGTCGCCATGGAGGTTCATGAAGTGGCCGGTGAAGCCTGGGCCATTGATCAGACACTGGAACTGGCCGCTGACACTCCCGTCCGCGTGCTGCACCGCCGCGAAGCCGAGGTGGGTCGGCAGCTGCGCCGCCATCGTCGATCCGTCGCTGAGCACCAGCATCGTAATCACAGTGGCGCCGCCACCGGTCACCCGCGTGGTTCCTTGAGCGGCCACCGACAGGGGCGATACCATGAGCGCCAACAGAAAATTCAATGCGATGAAGATTGCGAGTCGTTTCATCCTCATTCCCTCCAGAACGTATATATCACTGGCTGATCCGATATTCCGCATCGCATACCGGACCGGCGAGATGCGCTATCGCGCGCCCGCTAAGGCTCCTATGCGTCGTTCCAGCAGCTCATATTGAACTAGTACAACTGGGCGGAAGTTCCTCTATAGTTTTGAAGATAGAGGATGGAGACGGAAGTTGGAGGATAGCGATGCAGTGCGCTACAATGTGTCGCCTCGATCTTCGATCTTCTATCCTCTATCCTCAAATACTATAGGAGTATTTGCGCCGTCGTGTACTGGTCAGCCTATCGTTCGACGTGGAAGATCGTGCGGTTCGCGTCCACATTGGCCGCCGGTGGCTGGGCAGCCCAATATGTCACGAAGCCTTTGGTTGCAATGACCCCCTCGACGATCCCATCCGGCGCCCCCGGTCCATGGCAGCCGATGCCGAGGACGCCCTGGCTTCCATCCGAGTACTCGATGCGCAGAACCGCATTGCCGTTAGCGCGCTCGTTTGTGTCGCCAATCAGGTCAATTAATCCTGGGGCTTGAAAATTCGCGAATTCCCAGTCCGCAAGTTTGGTTACCCGGTAGGTGCCGCTGCCGGTCGACGCGCCACCCGAATCAAAAGTCTCCCAGGTCCCACCCCCGGTGACTGCCCCGGACGCCCCACCGCTCGCTGGAGCGACGAAGGTCCCAGAACCCGTGAGCTTGATCTTCAGATTCGAAGGGGCCACCGCGAAAGCTACCCCGCCCGGGCTAACGGTGGTTATGGGAATGTTGACGCTAATGATGTCCCAGCGGACATGGGCGGCACTGTCGGCCGACGCACCGGCCGCACCGAAGATCGCGGCGACCAGGACGAGGGCAGCAATCAGTGGCACCAAACGTAGCCTACCGTACATTGTTTGCCTCCTTCTTGCGTATGTTGCCAGCCTCGCAGCATGCACTACCGTCCAACGCAGAACCTCCGCGCTGGTAAAGAAGACCTGCGTGTATTTCCGCTAATTCCCTCCTTTCCTCACCGGTGACGGATCGTGAAACGACAGGGATAATGCGTGTCGACGAATGAAGGAGTGGTGGTGATACAACAGTGGAAAGTGTGCAGGTTGTGCGCAGGGCTTGCGACGGCGCTAAGAGGAGTTTACGCCCCGCCTTCCTGAGAGTCAATTATAATGACTGTGCTAAGCAGAATAACGCCGGATCGCGCTGCAGGACTACTATACTCACTTTTGCATGCATGTGCATCGTTGAAAACAGCCATCTTTATAGCAATCGGTTGCTATACATAATTCCATCAGAATTGGATATCCAAGCGCGGGGCGTCCTTAACCGCCGGGGCCAGCGCAGATGAACATCAGCGGGGTCGAGGTGGCGGCGTGGGTTACCAGCCAGCCCCCTGGCCCAGGACGCCTGGCAACCTCTGGGCCGCACTGGTCGGTAGCCCGAGCCGCGCCAATCGGTCGACTTAGGTCAGATAATGCCGGAAAGCGGGCCACATGTAGCACAGCCAGCCACAATCGGGCGATGCAACGGGTGGCCGAGAGTGTCGGTTTCCAGCGGGTCACCTGACGGGGCGGTCTAACCAACACTTCTATTGAAGCGCCAGCGGTGAGCCCGTCCCGACTGCTCGCAATGGAGATGACAATGTCGGTGTATTCTGTAGCGCGCGACGGCGAAGAGTTCGCGGTTCGCTCGAATGGGGGCGATTGGTTGATCGCCTGGCACGCTCCGACTGCAGCTCCGCAGGGCACCGCCCATGGAGCCAATGCGTTCTGTGTGACTGCCGACAATCGTGTCGTGCTGGTCAGCGACGATGGCCAGCGATGGGGCTGGCCAGGCGGCCGTCCCGAAGGCGATGAGACCTGGGAGCAGACTCTGCGCCGCGAGGACTTGGAGGAAGCGTGTGCGGCCGTCGTTGGTGCGCGGCTGCTTGGCTTTTGCCGTGCCATGTGCCTCACAGGGCCGGAGCAAGGTCTCGTGCTGGTACGCTCGGTGTGGCTGGCACAGGTCGAGTTGATGCCGTGGGAGCCGCGCTTCGAAATTGCGCATCGTCGTGTGGTCCCAGCTAGCGAGCTTCTCGCGCATCTGTGGATGGAACCGGGCTTCGAGCCGATCTATCATCGGGCGCTTGTGGAAGCCGGGCTGGTGTAGCGATGACCTTTGGTCGCGGGCGAGCGAACTCGTGATTGGAGCTGAGGCTCGCCATCACCCGCGCGGCTCAACCGCTGTATCGTTCGGCCGACTCGCACATAGAGGTTACTGCACACTATGACACCACCAGAGATGCACACTGCAATTCCGGTGCTTCTGTCTCTCGACATCCCGGCGACCGTGGACTTCTACACAAGCACGCTGGGCTTCACGTGTCGCTACCAGGAGGAGGGCTTTGCTATCCTGCAGCGGGACTCCATTGAGCTTCATTTCACGGGATGTCCAGAGCAGCATCTGGTCGACTGGTCATCCTGCCGAGTCGGTGTCACGGGCATCGACGAGCTGTACACCGAGTATGCGCAACGAGGCATCCTTCATCCCAACAGCAAGCTGCATGACACACACTATGGCACGCGTGAGTTTGGCATCGTCGACCCTCACGGCGTGCTCATCACGTTTTATGAACGGCGGTCGAATGCGGCCTAACACCGGGGCAAATCATGCTACTCGCTGCTCCACTATGACAGATGGCCTGGTTCGTCGGCAATCGGTATCATGGTTCAGACCAAGCAGCGAATGGATTATATATGGCAACTGAAACGCGCGATTACGCAGCAGTCGATCGATTCATCCAGTCGGTCAAGCTCCGCGAGTGCTTCACGCCGCCGCCGGCTGCACCAGAATGGATGGGCGACAACATTCCCTATCTTGGCTTGCGCGTCCTGACCGGACCGTGCGTTCCGTTCGAGTCGGTCTTCACCTCGCCCGAGGCCAAGATCTTCATCTCGGGGTGGACCGACATCGAAGCCGTGCTGGCGTTCGCACCCGAGCCCGAGTTCGACGCCGATCTCCGTGCGGTTGTCGCCGCAACCAACGAGCGGGCGCTGCGCGACGTCCTGCTGACCTTCCCGCGCGATCGCGTCGGCTTTTTCTATGTCGGTGGGGTCTGGCCCTTGACCACCATGGCCGAGGTACTCGACGGGCAGGTCATGCCGGCGCGCGAAGGCTACTATGCCAGCCACGATACATTTATCCCCGATCGGACCCATCCGGTGCGCCAACTCACCGATGCGGATTACGAGCTGGTCCGTGAGCAGTGGAGCGAATCGGTCTGGCAGGAGGTCCTCGACCTTGGTTACAATGTGTTCGTCTGCCACGACGGCAGCTATCTGCAAGGGTTGTGCTTCCATTGGGCGATTGGGCCGGAACGTCATATGGTGCACGGGCTGCAAGCGATCGCCTCCTTCTCGACCCATCACGCGGAGAGCGTGTTCTCCGCCGCGACGGAGTCAGTGCTGAGGCAGGGCAAGGTGGCGCTGTGTGATTGCAATCTGTCCAATGCCACAGACTACCTGCAGGTGATCGAAAACGTCGGGTATCGCCGCTATTACCGGGTCGACTCCTTTCTGGGGATCAAGCACGGCAGTGGCCAGTTCATCGCTCCCGCGCTTGACCCCTTCTATCGCGGACAGACCAACCCCGCCGCGCGGAGGGCGGCGCAAGCTGGCCTTGGCGAGGGGCGAACGATCGCGAAAGGCAAAGACCCGATCGTCAGCCAGTATCGCGACCTGATGCACGCCGCAGGGCGGCGCGCGTACGCCCAGTGTGTGGCCGAGGGGCTGACGCTGGTGCAGCGGGCAATCGACGACGGCTTGCTCATCGAGAGCATCATCTACACCCCCGATCTCCTGCGTGCGCCCGAGGGACTGGCGCTGCTGCAGCGTGCGCGGCAGGCCGGCATTCATCACTATCGCGCCTCGGACGCCCTCATGGGCACGCTCACCTCGACCCGCCCGCTGCCCGCGGCGATCGCTGCCGTACGCGTGCAGCTCCGCGATGTGGCCGAATTGCACGCGAACCACGTCAGCGCGCTCCTGGTCGCCGAAAATCTGCAAAATCCCGATAATCTGGGGATGGTGCTGCGAACGGCGGATGCGGCAGGCATGGACAGCGTGGTCGTCGCTGGCACACAGGCCGATCCGTTGCACAAAAACTGCGTGCGTGCGGCGCGTGGTGCGGTTGGACGGATCCCGATCTTTGGCTGTAGCGATCTCCCCGCCTGGCTGGCGGATCTGCGCCCCTACGGCGTACGCGTCGTGGGTACGACAGCGCATGCGTCGCGCTCGCTGTTCGATGCACTGATGCCGCTGCCCGTCACAATCGTGGTTGGCAACGAGCAGCGCGGGATCAGCCAGGGGGTGCTGGAGGTCTGCACCGAACACGTGCATATTCCCATGGCGCCCGGACAGGATTCGCTGAATGTGGGTGTCGCGACCGGGGTGGTGCTCTACGAACTGGTCAGGTGGCGGATGGGTAAACGAACAGCATAGCAACAGCGTTGAATAGCTAACACTTTCCTAAGGAGTTCGACGTATGGCACAAGCGCATATGAGTGGGCGCATCCTCTACCTTATCGGAGGCCCACCGCGGGTGGGAAAGTCTTCGCTGGCGCAACGCCTGCTCAAGCTTGACCAAATCCCGTGGCTGCCAACCGATGTTCTCCGTACAGTGCTGCGCCGGGTTCTTCCCGAACTCGATGCCATCGATCAGGATCCGGTGGACGCGTCGCTGCTCGCCGAGTGTATGTATCCGCACATCGAGAAGGCGGCAGAGGTATGCACTGAGGAAAGCAAGCGGTTCCTCATAGAGGGATTCGAGTTGTCTGCATCCTACCCTGCACGGTTAGGAGAAGCACTTCAGGGAATCGAGATCCGAGCGTGCTTTCTGGGAAACCGCTCATTCTCGACCGACGACCTCGCTGGCTACAGAGGACCGAAGCCGCAGCACCACGGCGCGTCATGGGAGGAGCTAGGCGAGGCCGCCATCTGGATTCGGCAGCGCAGCAAACAGCCGCATGACGAGTGCCTCGACGCCGGGGTGGCCTACATCGATGTGGGCGAAGTCGGCTTCGAGACCGCCATGATCGCAGCCCGGCGACAACTACTCGGTCACGGCTGAGAGCAACCGCAAACCCAGACCGGCAATCTGGAATACCACTCATCCTAACTTTGTTCGGTAACTGCTTGCAACCGAATCGTGTTTCGCTAGCTTGATGCGAGCGGCTGAAAGGGTTCGTCAGTAGGCTTTTCGGCAATCATACTGCTGCCCAGGCCGTTATCCGGGCCTGGGCATGGTGGGTCGTCGATATAAGGAGGGGCTATGGATGCTGTCATTCTTTTACCTGGAGAAGGTGAGCGCATCAAGGCAGGTGCCAGTATCACCGTGATGAAGGCCACGGCGGAGACGACTGGCGGCGCCTTCTCGATCTCGGAGGGAACTTTTCCTGCGGGCATGAAAGGACCAGCCCGGCACGCGCATGGGTACACAACCGACACCTTCTACGTTCTCGAAGGAACCTTGCACATGACGGTAGGCGACAGCGAGATCGACGCGCCTGCCTGAAGTTACATCTTGGGCCCTCCAGGCGTCGTGCACACGTTCGCCAACACCAGCGACGAGCCTGTGCGGTTCCTCAACATCAACGCTCCCGGCGGTTGGGAGAAGTACCTGCGCGATCTAGCCGAGGCGATGCGCTCGGGCACGATGCCCGAGACCCCAGAGTTCGCGAAGATCGTCGCGAAGTATGATTTCGTGGTCCCGACATAGGGATGCACTCGACGCGCGCTCCGCGCTCTGAAAACGAGCGGGTGTTTATGTTAGAGGTTCCAGTACCGCCAGTCGGTTCGACGAGACCCGCGCGAGCGGGTGGTGCCAACCGTTGGGCGTGCAGCCCATCATAGCTATACTCGCTGGCACTGTAGGTTTTCTGGGAATTGATGGAGGTAATTCCGAGATGGAGCGGCCTTGCCAGGGTTGTGCAGTAATTGCCGATAAGTGGGGTATTTATACAGCCTCTATAATGAACTCAAGAAACCTTCCATGGCCGACAAGCGGCCCTATCACCTAAAGGCGAAACGTCGCATGAGTGGTACTCCCTTTCTCCGTGGTGGATAATTCCGGGCCCCATTTCTTACCGCTTGACTCCCTCAGCCATTCTCCCTATCCTTTGGAAGCATGTCTGTCTTGTCTGCAATCGTGTCCTGAGGTCGCCAATGACGATCGACTCATGTGGGCTTGTCCTCCTGCTTCTGGTTCTGCTGGCCTGGCGAATCTGGATGTGGTGGTGCCCGCGCAATCAGAATCGCCCAGCCGTCGCCGCCCAGATCCAGCGATTGCTGAAGCCCCGCACACCCAATGATTGCCCGAGCTGTTGCCAGCAGGCGGCCTCACTCGCAACCGCGCCCCCCAACCTTTCGGTACCCCCATGGCGCGATCGAAAAAGCCTTCGGGGCGCTCCCAAGCGGATTGCCACACAGGGATTCGCCTGCCCACAGCGTGCGTGCCCGTACTATCAGATTACCGATGCGCAGATCCACGCTTTGGTTGGTGACGGTACGCACGGCAAGACTGAACGCATCCAAACCTTCCGGTGTCAGGCATGCCAGACCACCTTCAGCGCCCGTCGCGGGTACCCTCTGGGTGACGCCGCTCTATCGCCTCAAAACGGCATCCGATCGGGTTGCGCAAGTGCTCGCTGCGCTTGCTGAAGGGCTTGATGTCGCGGCAGCGGTACGCGTGTTCGGCCATCGCCCCGCCACGATCACCACCTGGCTCACGCGGGCCGGTGCACATAGCGCAACCCTCCACGAGCACTGGTTCCATCATCTCCAGTTGCCGCACGTGCAACTGGACGAGATTCGCACGCGGTTACGGAGCCATGCACACACCCTCTGGTTGTGGCTGGCCGTTGACCCGCTCACCAAAATCATCCCAGTCCTGCATTTGGGCACCCGCACCCAAGCCGCCGCACATGCGACAGTGCACGCCCTGCACCAGACGTTGGCCCCCGGCTGCATCCCGGTGTTCACCAGCGACGGCTTGAACCTGTACTTTTATGCGCTCACGGCCCATTTTGGGCAATAGGTCGCGACTGTGGGGCGACGCGCGCGCCAGTGGCAGGTAGCGGGGCTGATCTACGGACAAGTGAAGAAGACGTATCGACGGCGGAAGCTCGTGCGCGTGACACAGGTGATGCGCTGCGGGATGCGTGTAGAGTTGAGCGCAGCCCTCAAGCAGTTGGGGCTGAGCGGGCGGCTGAACACGGCGTTTATCGAACGGGTCAACCTGACGCTGCGGCAAAGCGTGGCTGCCTTGGTACGCCGGACGTGGTCGACGGCCCAGGCAGCGCCGCAATTACTGACCCACCTCCACTGGTGGCAGGCCTACTACCATTTCGTGCGGCCGCACGAGTCATTACGCGTGGTGCTGGCGCAGCCCATCGACCGAGGCGGCAAGCGTGTACCGCAACGCTATCGGCAGCGGACACCGGCAATGGCTGCCGGACTGACCAATCGGCGCTGGAGCGTCCGCGAGGTGCTGACGCTTCCGCTCGTGCCAACGCCGATCGGTGCAGGCTGAGGCAGGGAAAGCAGGGGCGAGCGAGCCGGCAGCAGGGAAAGCAGGGGCGAGCGAGCCGGCATGCGCACCAGACTGGGACCGTGGCGGGCTGCATGGAGTGCGGAGGGGTGAGCATAGATACCGGATTCGTGTGACAGTGGACCTATAAGTAGTCGAAAGACCAGAACCGAATTATCCACCACAGACAACGGGAGCACCGCGCCGGGGTCGTCCTCGCTCGACACGGGCAACGGGCTGCACCCGATAGGTGCTTGTATGGCCCTCTGGCTTCAAAAGCACAACGACAAATTCTTTGGCTGGGTCATACTGGCCGAGCATTCGCTTTGTGTCTTAGGCGCCGGTTTCCTCTGCCATGTGTTGCGGAAGGTAGTACATCGGGTGTCCAGCGTTTGGGTCAGGCTGAACCGTAGTGTCCACAACAATCACACCTCTCCCCTGCGCTGCAAACTGTGATTGAGCTGCCGGCTAAAAGCTCGAACGATTTTCAGCAATCCACGCAAGGTCGCTTGCGCGTTCTTCTTTCGCCCAATCTGGTATATCGGGGCCTTCCCGCTCAGCAGTCATACTCCCATTCTACAATCAACAATCAACTGCCATAAGGAGAAGAAACACGCGGGAAGTTTGCGACACAAAAAATCTGGTCAAAAATGTTTCTGTTTCCCTTTTCTGTTTCTCTTTTCAGAGTTCATATCGGTTATTTTTCTACAAAAGAAGAGGCGAGCCGCGTCTACAATAACAAAGCAAAAGAACTCTTCGGAGATTTCGCCTTCATCAATTCTGTATAACCGTTGTGGAAGCAAACAAGCTTGCTGCCACGGTGAGTTAGTCCAGACGCATCAGTGGGAAAGGTAAAATTAGTGTATCACTCCAGATAGAAGAGGAAAGAGTTGCCTGATCGTTTGTTCAGCTTGTATGCCCACCTTGCTACCGATCCCAATAGCGGCTTCAGGCGCTATACTAGGCTTGTCGATTCTTCTACTCAAGGAGGGGCAGATGACCCAGATTATTTCCAAAGAAGATTTGCCGTTTGACGGATACACGTGGGAGTTTCAGGGCTACCAGTACAGTGGTACGAAGGTGTCATTCATTATCGTTGAGGCACAGCCGGGAGAGGGGCCGAAGCTCCACAGCCATCCCTACGAGGAAATCTTTATTGTGCAGGAAGGTCAAGCTACCTACACCGTTGGCGAGAGCACCATCGAAGTCATAGCTGGACAGGTTGGGGTTGCTCCTGCGAACATGCCACACAAGTTTGTTAATTCTGGCACGGGAATACTGCGCCAGGTCGATATCCATGCAAGCCCACGCTTTATCACGACCTGGTACGATGAAGACTCAGATATGAAGGCATAAAAATACTCCCGTCATCGACAACGTTAATACGGGAGTATTTAAGACCCTGCTAGCTAGCGCCGCAGCATGTCGGCGAGGCCGGCTCGGACGCGCTCGCGGACTACGCCCCAGACCCCGCGCAGACCACCCAGGAGCGTCCGCTGGAGGCGCCGCAGCGCCGGCAGGTGCAGCCGGGTGTAGTGCGGCCGCTCCCAGGTCTCGTGGTGCTGGGGATGGTGACTCCACTCTACCGAGCAGGTGCTGGTGCCCATCGCCACGACCCTCCGTCAGCCTTGTCGTTTGCATCGTTTATCGGGTATGATGGAGTCCAGACGCACCTGACACAGCGGCTTGACCCGCCAGGGCGCACGCCGATCTTGAACTGAGCCTGCGCCGTCAGTCCGACGGCACCGATGCCGCCGACGTGCGCGTGCATGCCTCGGACACAGATGGCGGCGCGGATCTCACCGCGATCCGCGCTCGACCCGGCACTATGCCGAGCTGACCGAGCACCGGGTGCGCGCCGTACTGGCCGAATGGCGCCGGCGCCAGGGGGTGCAACGATGGCCAAGCTCAACTACGAACGACTCGCGGTCGCCGCGCTCGATGCCTTGCTTGCTGGCGGCCTGCAGATTACGCAGCATTACTACGATCCTGATCCGAACGAGTGGTATTTCAAAGGCCCGATAGGCAATGTCGGCCCGTTCGAGACACCAGAAGCGGCCATCAAAGCAGCGATCCACGCCTCTCTAGCCAGCTTGCCGAGCAGGCCGCTGTCATCAATGCGTTGAACGCGCAACTCGCGGCGCTCCGCACGAAACTTGACCAGGCCGCGAACGGCGATGGGCTCCAACCGTGGCGGCGCGCGTTTTCATAAGTGAGTTACTCCGTATGCCGTTTGAACGCTCTCGACTATACAGTTGCTCTGGGGCAAACGGCAGCAAGCACAACGAGGTATGCACATGCGCAAACGTATCTTTCGACCGACGGCTCCAGCGGTTCCAGCCACGGCTCAGTCCTGGCTAGACGTGGAACAGATCGCCCGGGTCGAGATCAGCTCGGAGGATCCTACCCAGCCAATCGAGGCGGCCTTGCGGCCCGGTGCCGAAGTGGGCTGGCAGGCAGTCGGCCCTGGGGAGCAGCTGATCCGGCTGCTGTTTGACGCGCCACTGCGACTGAGGCACATCCGCCTCGTGTTTCAGGAAGACCAGCACGCGCGCACGCAGGAGTTCGTGCTGCAGTGGTCGGGGGATGGTGGGCAGTCATACCAGCCGATTGTGCGGCAACAGTATACGTTCAGTCCACCGGGCACGACCCAGGAGGTGGAAGACTACACGGTCGAGCTCAACGGGGTGACGGCGCTCGAACTGCACATCATCCCGGATATCAGTGGAGGCGCTGCGTTGGCCTCGCTGGCCGGATGGTATCTGCGAGCGACGTAAGATCTCAGCGGATGTGCGGAGGCCGGCAGAGGCCCACGGCGCGAGTCACCGATGCACAATGCTGCCTGTGCGCACCGACTACGATCAGAATCGACGCATCAGCGACGTGCCGCAGCATCCAGCGCGGATAAGACCGGGAACGTCGACGCTTGGTGCGCGGCGACATGCGCGAGCGCCTTCGGTAGCCATCTGCACGCTGCCACCGATTGGCCGGGCCGTCCACCAGGATCGGGATGGGCGACCCGGGCACACCGAGAACGAGGCACCTATGTCATGGGGGTGGATCTATAGCAGCCGTGAGAGGCAGTGGTCCTTGACTATCGGTGAGCGGCAGGTGGTGGTGCGCCGGGTGGTAGCACGCGTGTCTCGTGTCTCGTGTCTCA
>WNFZ01000610.1_pt1 | contig 34657 bp, 13 predicted proteins | sample 5400081 | NCBI WGS metagenome assembly WNFZ01 (sample SAMN13153365, study PRJNA577476) | soil metagenome | isolation source: 80 cm soil or saprolite under grassland replicate 1 | place: USA:California | collected 2016-06-15 | reverse complement strand
GCCTATGCGTTGGTTTTTTGCGCGGGCGTTTACCTGCCGCGGCGGCTGGCCTGGTGGCTGCCGCTGACCACCTTGTTCCTCACGGACGTTCTCCTGAACTGTTACTACTACTTTGTCCTGCAGATCGACGCCTTCAAAGCCACCCAATTGGTCAACTACGCGGTATATGCCTTGATCCTCTGGCTCGGGACACGATTCAGCCCTCGTGCCTCTTTTCTGCGCCTGCTCGGTGGCGGTCTGCTCGGGGCGGTGTTGTTCTACCTGATCACGAACACGGCGGCGTGGTACTTTAACCCGTTCGGCAATCCGGAATACACCAAAGACTTGATCGGCTGGTTGACGGCTTTGACCCGAGGCACCGCGGGCTACGCCCAGACGTGGGAATTCTTCCGCAACACCCTCCTGAGCGGCGGACTGTTCACCGGCCTCTTCGTTGCCACGATGAAGGTGTCCGCCGAGTCAGCCCGGGAGAAAGCAGCGCCGGAAGCGGAGGAGCCGGGGGAGCCCGTTGAGGATGGGGAGGCGAAGGAGGGGGCTGGTGGTCAGTAATCAGTGAATCAGTAATCAGTAATCAGTTGTCGGGGTTTACGAGGTCAGGAGGTTGTGGGAGGTAGTTCATCTCGCACGGAAGAAACTGGGGCACCTCGATTCTTTCTGTTCTCCGAACCGTGACCCCCGACGCCTGACCTCTGATTACTGTTAACTGATTACTGCCCACCTGCTCCGTTGTCCCGCAGCGGGGGAGTGTAAGGTTCCAGAAGACCACGCCTATCCTGCCGCCTTGCCGCGCCCCAAGCGTTCGGATCCTCGTCGTGGTTCCATTCACTAATGCGATCGCTAGTGGCTGAGTTACTTTCCTACTCGAGGTGTTGATCATCCTCGTGACGGACGCGAGGGCGCTTGGCCTGGTGCGATCGGCTCGATGCGCAATAAAGGTTTCCCTCGCTGGTGGAAGATTAATTGCCAGTCGTCCCTTATCCAAACCGCTGGCAGCTCGGAAATCCTTGAAAACTAGCCCGGCACGCCCTGTGCGAGATGTGCACTGTGGGCACTGCCGAACAACCCCGCTGTCCGAGTCGAGTCGCTATCGGAAACACTTGCCGACTTGTCACGGTTGATCCGTGCTGGCGCCAGGCTCGAAACACGACGTTGGCAGCACTTCATCTCTTGCCGGTGCGTCGGGACTTCTTCTTGCTTATGCGCTCTTCTGTTTGAATCACAAAAACCAAGGAGGACGTCATGAAGGCATGGACAGCCTTATTAGCGGACTTTGAGCGAGATCATGATTGGGCCAAGCAGCTTGGCGAGGTCCTTGCCACGAGTGGTGAGCCGCGCTTTGAGGTCCGGCTCGAGAAAGCGGATAAGTGCAACTTCGCTCTGTCGGCGAAAGCGTTGCACGTTCAAGTCGCCGCCTTCTCTCCAGCCTTAACCTTCCTGATTTTCGACAAGGTTCCTGAAGCAGCGTTTTTGGGCGAATTGCTTGCACCATTCCGCGAGCAGAGCCGAGGGCGGCTCGGCATCGTTGTCGCGCCAGCACAGTCGCCTCTGGAACTTCTGGAAGCATTTCATCGAGGCGCGGACGACGTTTGGCTGCCGCCGCTGCGGGCGGTCGAAGTGCTGGCGCGTGCGTCCCACGCGCTCGAGGGGGCGCCACCGGAGGAAGACGGTGCCATCCAGAAGTTCAAGGAAAGGCGGAGCCTCGACGAGTTTATCGGCCAAAGTCCCACGCTTCTCGCCGAGTTGGAAAAGATTCCTGCGATCGCCCGTTGTAACGTGAGCGTTTTGATTCGCGGCGAGACGGGCACTGACAAAGAGATCTGCACACGCGTAATCCACAATTTGAGTCCGCGCAGCGGCAGCCCTTTCATTCCAGTCAACTGCGGTGCTCTCCCCACGGATTTGGTCGAGAACGAACTGTTCGGGCATGAAGCCGGCGCCTTCACCAGTGCCAACAAAGCCGCGGGAGGCCTCATAGAGCAAGCGGATGGCGGGACGCTGCTTCTCGACGAGATCGATTCGTTGCCACTGTCTGCTCAAGTCAAACTGTTACGCTTTTTGCAAGACAAGGAGTACCGACTTTTGGGTTCCCGAAAGGTGCGCACGGCAGACTTGCGCATTCTGGCCTCCAGCAACACCGATCTCGAGGCCGCTGTCCTTTCCGGCACGTTTCGCCGGGACCTTTACTATCGGCTGGCCGTCGCTGAAATCACGTTGCCTCCGCTGCGCGAACGAGGCGGGGACATTCTTCTCCTGGCCGAGGACTTCTTGAAGAGCGCCTGCGCCGAGACCAGCAAGCCGGCCCGACGCCTCAGCTACGCCGCTCGCGCGAAGCTCTCGTGTCACTTTTGGCCGGGCAACGTGCGCGAGCTCCAAAACGTCATCACCCGCGCCGCAGCCCAGTCCCGGCATGTCGTTCTTGAAGAAGCCGACATCGTCCTTCGCCTGCTCGATCACAAGGCGAACGGAACTTTTGGCGAGTTGCAACTGGCGAAGAAAGGACTTGAGAAAGCCTTCCTTGCAGACCTCCTGCGCAGCCATGGTGACAACGTCTCACGAGCCGCCCGGGCCGCGGGGAAAGAGCGCCATTGGTTCCTGCGTGTTCTTCAGAAGCACGGCCTTCGCCCGCGTCAATAAAACGCGCGTCGGCGTCACATTTGAGCTGGACCAGACAGCTGGGGCCAGAGTATCTACCCTGCCACATGAGGCGGAGTAAGGTAATTTAACTGGCCTGTTTGCACGCGATGGTCCCCAAGCCGAACAGTGCTGCGTCTGAGACGGGTGGCGGCGGTCTCTCGCCGGCCCAAAAGGCCGTCAAGATTCCATTGGTTTCCATTGTCATTCCGATGCTCAACGAAAGGGAAGGACTCTCGCTTTTGTTGTCCACACTGCACTCGGCCACTGCGGCCCTGCCGGTCCACTGGCAGATCGTGGTTGTGGATGATGGCAGCACGGACGGCACACGCGAGATACTCCCGAACGAACTTTCTCGGTTTGTCTGCTGGCAAGCGTTGATCCTCTCGCGGAACTTCGGCCAACAGGCAGCTTATCGAGCGGGCCTCGGGGCCTCCGAGGGAGACGCCGTCATCTTCATGGATGCAGACCTGCAAGATCCCCCGGACCTCATCCCGCAGCTGATCGCCAAATGGCAGCAGGGCTTTAAGGTGGTCACCGCCTGCCGGACAAGCCGAACGGAACGGGGATTGCGCCGCTGGTTGTTTGACGCGTTCCACCAACTCTTTGACCGACTGACTGATGGGGCCATGCCGAAAGACAGCGGCATGTTCTCGCTAATCGATCGTGCCGTGGCCAATCGCCTGCTCGAGATCCGCGAGGTCAATCTGTTCCTCCCTGCATTGAAGTGCTGGTTCGGTTTTCCCCAAGCCACCATCAGTTATTCGCGCAGGGAGCGAGCTGTGGGCGAGCCCAAGCAATCGATGCGGAATTTGCTCAATTACGCATTGAACGGACTTGTCAGCTTTTCCGACCTTCCGCTCCAATGGATCGGGTTGCTCGGCTTGTGGCTTTCGCTAGCCAGCTTCGGCTACGCCGGCGTCCTGTTCCTGGTCAAGCTCTGTCAGTGGTTCGGCCTTTTTACCACTCTAGAAGTCAAAGGCTTCACGACGCTCGCGGTGGCCATCTTCTGCCTTGGGGGTATTCAGCTCCTGTGCCTTGGGGTCATCGGACAATATCTGGCCCGGGTTTACCGCGAGATCAAGAGCCGTCCTCTCTTCGTCATCGAGCAAGTCCTTTCCTCGGATGGACACCAACGAGTACTCCAACCTCGCTAGATTAGAGAGGCAGCACTGGTTTTACGTCGGCAAACGGGACATTGTCCGCCACTGGATCCAGCGTGTCCATGCCCTGAGCCCGGATCATTGGCTGGTCGATTGCGGAGCTGGCACAGGGACGTTCGCTGCGGAGATGGCCTCGGGCTGCAAGGTGCTCGCGGTCGACGACCACGAAGAAGCGCTCGCGCTTGCCCGCGACAAACTCGGGGATGATCGGGTCAAGCATGGAACCTGTGTCGGCCTGCCCCTGCTGTCCAACTCGGTAGATGTGCTCACCGCCCTCGATGTCATCGAACACGTCGAACAGGACCGCAAGGCTTTACTCGAGTTCAGCCGCGTCGTCCGCCCGGGCGGGGTTGTGATCCTGACCGTGCCCGCTTTGATGCTGCTCTGGAGCGATTGGGATGTGGCGCTTCACCATTTTCGCCGCTACACGCGCCGCTCCCTCCTTGCGCTGATTCCCCAAGACTCGTTGACAGTCGTGCACTGCGCCTACGTCAATGTCGCGGCTTTTCCTCTAGTGCTCCTGGCACGTAAATGGCGGGCGCTGCAAGGACGCGCCGGTCATAGAACTACGTGGCGCTTGGAAGACTCCGTCCCCCCCCGATGGGTTAACCGTCTGCTGCATTGGTCTTTCGTGCGACTGGGATGCCAAAGCCTGGTTCGCTTTCCAGTGGGCGTAGGGTTGCTCGCTGTGCTGCGGAAGAAGTGAGGTATTCTGAGCCGGCAACAAGCCGCCAGTTGGCTGGTTCTTCGAAGCCAGCTCCGAACCTATGGAAGCATCCGTTGCTCACCCTGGCTTGGATCTCCCCCACTTATTTTGTCCTTGCTGGCATCTGCCGCAGCTCAGTAGCCTCATGCCGATGAGGGACGCTCTGAATCGTGCCAAACCGTCAGCAAGCCCTTCCGGGCGAGGAAACTGGAGCACCGCAGAAGGCCGCAGGAAACTCGTCGTCGCTCTGGGTCTGGCCATCGCGGTCGTCTCGGCCGCGCTGCTGGCCTTCTATCGGATGTATTCAACTTTCCCTTGGTATGACGACGATGGCTACCTCTTGGTCTCGCTCCAGTCGTTCCTCGGTGGACATCCTCTCTACGACGACACCTACAGCAACTATGGCCCATTCTATTACCTGTGGCGCTTCCTGCTCCACGGAATGCTTGGAGTGCCGGTGACACACGATGCGACGAGGGTGGTGGCGCTGTTCGAATGGGGGCTCTGTGGTGTCTTTGCGGCGCTCCTGCTCCGGCGTGGCACGGGAGATTCTCTCTTTGGCGTAGCGGCGGGCCTTCTGATCTTCCTGTTTCTCGAACCTGTAACCAAGGAACCCTCCCATCCACAGTTGCTCGCCATGGTGGTCACGTTCGGCGCCGCGCTCGCCTTCACCCATAATACCTCGCGCCGAACCGCGACGTTTGTCACTGGGCTCCTGCTCGGTGCGCTCTTGGCCATCAAGCCAAATCTGGGTATGTTCGCGGGCCTTGGACTCGCCTTGGTACGAGCCCGATGGGTGAGCCGCGGATCTGTCCTGACCGGAGCCGGCATCGCTGTCATTGTCATGCCTATTGTGCTCCTGCAGGTAGGGTTCGCGGAACCGACCGTCGTCGGATATGCTGCGATGTGCGCGCTGGCCGCACTTGCTCAAACGCTCGATCGGCGCCCGTCGGCCGCCGTCTGCACTGATAATCGGAAAGCGCCGTTCCGAGAAGCCAGTTTGCTTCTGCTTGGCGCGGGAGCAGCCTACCTCGGGGCAGCCGGCTTCGCTCTCTGCCGGGGAACGACCCTTGCAGGCTTGTTCGATGGCGTCATTATTCGACCTATGAAATTCGCTGGCGCGTTCACGGGACCGGCGCCGTTTCGAACCTGGACGGTCGTGCCAGCCATCCTGGCGGCTCTCTTCGCGCTTTGGATTGGCTGCTCCAAGCGCGGCCACGGACTTGCGGCGCACGGAGGTGTCGGGCTGGGAATAGGTGTCCTGGCCGTTGCTTCAGTCGGTTACCTACTGACTGGATGCAAGCCGATTGACCAGGGCGGACAGACGCGGGCTTTTGCGGATTGGCTGCTGGCGTTGGGCACACCCTGGGCCTTCCTCCTGAGGCCGAGCAGCACCGGGAAGGAACCAAATGCGGAAGGTCTGCAAAGCATCCGCACGCGGGAGACGCTGATCGCGCTCGCGGTAACGCACATGCCTATCGGCTTTCCAGCAGCCGGAACTCAGCTTTCCTGCGGAGCGTCCGTGTTCGTGCTCGCCGCTCTCGCTTCAGCGCACGATGCGTTGATGGATCGGTTAGGCAAAGTCAAGGCGGGAGGCGTGACCGTTGCGCTGGCCCTTTTGGCTGCCGCCCTTCCCGCGTATGCCGCCTCAGCGACCTACCACACTTTCACGTCCATCGGATTGCCTGGCGCCTCGGTGCTGCGGGTCGATTATGACCTGGCCACTCAATTTCGAGTGACGACCGCCACGCTCCGCACCAACGGGGGACCATTCGTGACCGTATACGGCGTAAACAGCCTGTATCTCTGGACTCAGATGGCACCGCCAACCGCGGCGAACACCACCGTCTGGCCTTGGATGTTGAACGATTCCGAGCAGTCGGCGATCGTCGCCGTGCTCGAGCGCGATGAACGCTCCGTCGCCTTGGTTGTGACCGGCGGCCCCTATCTCCTCCATGATGCAACCAACCAAATCCTGGGCCGCTGGATCCTCAATCGCACTACCTCCGCCTTGGAGGTGGGACCGGGGAAATGGCAATTGCGCCGACGAGTTCAAGGTCAGGGGGCGCGCGGAACGGGCAAGGGCTTCAGAGGTTAGAGAGCCCGGCGGGCCAGAGGCCTGGGAGAGGCAAAGCAAACTCTCGCCCGTTCCAATCGGAGCAAGGGCTGCCCCTGCATCGTCGTCGCCCCGGCGCAGTAGTTGAATGAACTCATCGAAGCCTTTCATCACAGCGCCGCCGATTTTTGGCGGACGGAACTGCGGGCAGCAGAGGCGCTTGTTCTCGCGGCATACGTGTTAGAGGGCGAGCCGCTGCGGGGATGAGGTGGGCCATTCTTCTCCTGGCCGAGCATTTCTTGAAGGGGCCTGCGACGCTACTGGTACCTGTATACTCCTCAGAAGCACGGACTGCGCTCGCGTCGATAAAACGCGCCGGCAGAGCTTTGTTACAGGCCGGCCTCTACCTCGGAAATATCTGACGCCTTCCCGCCCGTCGGAGTGATCTGGCATCCGCTAAGAATTTCGATGTGGGAGTCGATATGGCAAAAAAGCCATACCTTATAAGGGTGCTCGATCGCCAATAATCACGAGGGTTAAGTCGTGATCTCGCCGAGAGGGATATGGCAAAACAGCCATTCCACCAATACATCAGCGATCGCCGATAATGACGATCATTTCGTCTCGATCTCGCCAAAAGCGGCGTATGGCAAGACGGCCTCACATTTAGCAGATCCACTTTCAAAAAGGCCCAGAAAACAGGGCCGGTACACCCGCTGCTCATCTAGGCGCGAAGCACAACGAACTGTTCGCAGTGTGTCTTCCGACACCTGGGCGTTCACCAACCAAGTACAAAAAAGGATTCCTATATGAATGAAACTAAACTTATTCACGATGGATCGCGCGTATCGAACGGGATGCCGCGATGGCATGTCATCATCGCGTTAGCGGCTGCCTTCTGCACAACTGGGGCTCAAGGTGCCACGATATTTGTGGACCCTTCGACCAATTTATTTCAGGTCAAACAAGCAGCACAAGCAGGAGACACAATATTCGCGTATCCTGGTCTCTACACGACAGGGGTTACGAATCTTTTGAAAAATCGAGTCGATTGGTTCTTCCTACCTGGTGCCGTTGTCAGCAATTACAATTCTTCGGCCGCAACGACGCCACCAGGGATATTCGACAACAGCATCCTGGGGGACCAATCGACGATGACCTGCCGAGTTGGAGGCTACGGGACATTTATCCAAGTGGGCGGAGGTCAAGAACTCGGAATTATAGGGCTAATCCGAGTCGACAATGCAAGCTCGGACATCGCCATAGAATGTGACAAGATTCTGATAACTGGCGACTCGAGCACCTTTTTCGCTTGCGTCGTGTTTGAAGCAGGAAAATTCACACTGAATGTTCGAGAAGAAATTAATTCTTGTTACGGGTTGAATGAGATCGGCGGGGTTTCCAATTCGGGCGGTGTGTGGTGGGCAAATGGAAAAGGTGCCGTGCGGAGCCCGCGCATTTTTACAGGCGTTCAATCGGCACTTTACGGCCTTGGGACAACTGCGGCCAGCTGGGACATTAGCGTTGAACGATTGCACTCCACCAATGGGCCAGCGGTACTTTTTGAACCAACTCACGTCGACAATAAATGCTGGCTCACGTGCAACGAAGCGATAGGCGGTTCAGATGCTATCGCCCGAGGAATGGCGGTGAGCCAGAATGGCGGTAAACTCTATGTCAGAGCTCAAAAACTAAGCTCTTGGGATGGCATAGGCAATCCTGTGATCGGCCAGGACGGAGGGCAATTGTGGGTTACAGCAAATAAGGTCACTACGACAAACGCTTCACCCTGGCTCAAACAGAGCGCGGGCCGTTCATGGATTCGGGTCGACCAGTGGGAAGATGTCGGGAGTGGCGCGAATACGCGTCCTTACAGTTTCCTATTGAGCGGCGGTACTAATAGCCTGCTCGGTTCGTCTGAGGCGCTGAATCTCTGGGGCCCCGGTTACAAGATTACCGGGGGTGAGGCGTATTTGCGTGACATCAAGATCAACTGCACCGCGGCGCAAAAAACGAACGCTCCGGTATGGATCGCCGGTGGCTCGATGGTTCTGAAGAGCTGCCAACTCACGTCCATCCCGAACGGATCCACCTCATCCGTGCTCTCCATCGGGCCGTTCAATTGCCGCGTCATCGGAGCGACCTTGGCCTCTACAAACGTTGCCCCGGGGGTCACCCAACTGGGAAGCATCATTGCGGTGAATGGCAACTATGACCGATAAATCTCTGCGCTTGCCCACAGTGACCCGGCCGCTTCGGCGGCTGGGTCATCGAGCACTCGCGACTGCCATCAGACTTTGCCCGATAGGAGGCCGACAGATTCGAGTTTCCAGTCCATGCGCCCACGGAAAAATCAATCGATCGAACAGTCGCACCGCAGCAGGTTTGAACGTGCGCTGCCCCAGGAACCGGAAGTTCAGCCACCAGCCGAAATAGCCGGCGAAGTTGAAATAATGCAGCCGTACCACCTGAAACGCCGCGGCCTCGAGCAGCCTCCGGAGGCCGGCTTTGGTGTATCGGCGGAAGTGACCGAAATCGTCGTCAACGGGCGCGAAGATCTCAGGCCGCGCAGGAACCAGCAGGCAGAGAGCGCCATTTTCTGCGCGGAGCAATTGGGCAAACAAGGCGAGTTCGGCCGCGTCCTCGCGCACGTGCTCAAGCACATTGATGCTCACGATGGTGTGCCACCGTGCGGGCGGACTGAGACTCGCCACCGTGCCTTCGAGCAGCGGTTGATCCGGCAACCAACCCTTGCAAGTGCTCCCAGGTTCCGTCCGTCCATCCGTCGTCCACAACCAGCACTTCCATGACCAGAGGTTGACGAAGGACGGCATGGATAACCGAAATCACCGTGTCGGCTTCATTGAAGACCGGGACAACAACGCTGAGACAGGGATGGGAGTTGGCAGCACTGCGGGCGCCGGGCTGGACGGGGGTCATGAGATTGGCCAATAAAAACAGACTAAAGATTACGAATTGCGGGTCGGCGTAAAAGGAAATTCAGCTGCTGGGCCGCTGCCCGACTTTTGGGTTTCCCACTTGCAGACCGGGTCGGTATGGTTTGCCACGTGGCACAAGCAAAACGGGCGCTAGTCGCACCAACCATCGATCGCCGCGAGAACCGCAAGACAATGATACTGGCTGCGGCTTTGTCGCTCGTGACGCTCGGGTTGTTCATGCCTGCGACCCGGTGCGGTTTTCTTGGTTGCGACGATTCGACGTACGTGACGGACAATTCCGTGGTTTTGGAGGGACTTACCTGGCATGGTTTATCTTGGGCGCTTGTCACCCCGCATGCCGGACTTTGGCATCCACTGACGTGGTGGTCCCACCTGGGTGACGTGCAGTTGTTCGGGCTCCGCCCTTGGGGCCATCATTTGACGAGCGTTCTGTTCCATGCAATTAACGCGGGCCTGTGTTTCCTCGCGTTCCGATCCCTGACCGGCGCATTGTGGCGCAGCTTTCTCCTGGCTGCCCTCTGGGCCTGGCACCCTTTGCGCGTGGAATCCGTGGCGTGGATCGCGGAGCGCAAGGATGTGCTGAGCGGCTTTTTCTTCCTGGCTGCCCTTTGGAGCTACGCGGGGTATGTCAAAACGCAGCAGTGGAGACGGCTAGGGTTGACTCTCATCATGTTTGTCATGGGGCTCATGTCGAAAGCGATGATCGTCACGCTGCCCTTCGTATTGCTCCTGCTGGATGTATGGCCGTTGCGGCGCGCAAAGTTGCCGTGGATCCAAACTCAGGGTTGGAGCCGCCTGCTCCTCGAGAAGATTCCGTTCTTCGCTCTCGCGTTCATCTCCGCCGAGGTCGGAGTCTGGGCTGCAAAACAAAGTGGCGCGCTCGTGTCGATGCGGGCCGTGCCGCTCGTTGCCCGGTTCTCGAATGCGCTAGTCTCGTATATGCGTTACATCGGGAAATGGATCTGGCCGGCGGATCTAGCCGTCTATTATCCGTTCCCGGACGCGCCGGAATTCGGCTTGGCTGGGTGCGCTCTGGTCCTGATCGTGGGCGTTACCGTGATCACACTGAGGTTGGCTTCCAGGCAGCCCTGCCTCAGCACCGGGTGGTTCTGGTTCCTGGGCACGTTGGTCCCCGTCATCGGCTTCGCCCAGGCGGGAGCCCAAGCCATGGCAGACCGTTTCACTTATCTACCGGCGCTTGGGCTTGGGATCCTGGTAATTTGGGGACTACATGAATGGGCTGGGAGCCGCGGTTGGGCTCAAGTGGCGCTGCCTGTTGCTGCGGCGGGCATCGCCTTTTTCTACGCCACAGTTACGGTTGCCCAACTCAAGTACTGGACGGACAGCATCACGTTGTTTACTCGAGCAAGCGAGGTGACACGGGATAACTTTTTCACGGAGGGCTCTCTCGGCGAGGCCTTTCTCCAGGAGAAGCGCTTTCCTGAGGCGATCAAACATCTGCAGCGAGCCCTCGAACTTGATCCGAAGAGCTTCATGTCCAGTGCGAATCTTGGGAACGTTTACTTCGAGCAGGGCAGGTTTGATGACGCATTGAAGTACTACCAGGCGGCGGAACGGCTGCAACCAGATCAGGCGGGCCTGAACTGGATGCTGGGGCGAACATTCATGGCGCAGCAAAAGCTCGATCTGGCTGAGGCCTCGCTTCGCCGCGCCATCCGATCCGCGCCTGGCCACGCCCAGGCCAGAATGGACCTGGCCCAAGTGCTGGCCAGCAAGGGCCGCGCAAGCGAGGCGAAAACCGAACTCATCCGTCTGATCGAGGAGAAGCCGGCTGCGATCCAGCCACGACTACAGCTCAGCCTTCTCCTGGAGGCCTCAGGCCAAGGCGCGGATGCCGTCCAACAGTACCGGGAGATTCTGCGTTTCATGCCAGATTCTCCGATCGTCCTAAACAACCTGGGTTGGATACTCGCCACTCACGCTGACGCAAGCGTTCGAAACGGCGCCGAGGCCGTGCGGTTTGCGGAACGCGCCTGTGCTCTTATCGGAGAACATGAAGCCACGTTCTTAGGCACGCTCGCGGCAGCGTATGCTGAAGCCGGCCGCTTCGAGGAGGCTGCGCGCACGGCCACTCGGGCCATCGCCACGGCGCAACAGAACGGGCAATCCGAGGTTGTTGCCGTGAATCAGCAGTTGCTTGAACTTTACAAGGCCTCGAAGCCATATCGGAACATTTCTACCAATTCTCCGGCCTTCTGATTGCGGATTACGGATTGCGGATTACTCACGACTGATTACTGACCACTGATCAGTGATCAGGGGTCAGGAGGTCGTAGGCGGCAGCTCATCTCGCAGTGGAGGAGTTTCGCTATTCAGTTTTACTCTGTTCCCGGACCCCTGCTGCTCAACGAAACGTGAAGCACGATGAACTGTCGCCACATCGGCCTGTCCAACGCACCTAGCGACGGCGCCAGGTCGCACCCCCCCCCCGCTAAAAAAGCCACCGCGCGGGAATCGCCGGATCCAGCGGATCAATCGTGGTTGGCGGCAGCTCGGCCACCACTTTTCTCAATGCTTCGAAATAGTCTCTCCGCGCCAAAAGCGCCGAAGCCCCGGCTTGCTCCCACACCACCACAAATCCACGGCTGCCAAGATCCGCCGGCCGCAGCCCGGGGACCGACAAATCCAGCACCACAAAATCCACCCGGTGCTGCAAAAGGCGGTCCCAATTGGGACCTGATTTGAAGAAGAAGTCGCGGTTCATCTCGTAGGTCGACTCCGGGTAAGCCGCTTCGTAACGGCCATCCATCGACACCTTTACGGCCGGGTGAAGACGCCAGCTGGCGTAGCTTCCCCACCGGAAGGGCACCGCCAAATTCCCCCCCAAGCCGCACCGGGCCAGAATATCCGCTTCCCGCACCGGGTACTGCCCGACCGGCGCCCACACTTGCAGGGACAAGCTGGGCAGAAAACGCAGCGTGACCCAGAAGGCCAACGCTGCGTAAAAGCCCAACACCCCCAACGCAAAGCGCTCGCGGGCACAACAGAAAGGCCGCCACGCCAACAAGGAACGCAAAGCGCACGAGAGGTAGGGGCCAACAAAAGTCAGCGAAGCCAACGCAAAGAAAGGCGCATGCCGGCGGCTGCGCAACGCCAGCACGAACGTCACCGCCAGCACACACAAACCCGCGAACGACCGTTTCTGCGCCCGCCGTCCAAGGACCAGCGCCGCGCCGACCAACATCACCAAAATCCGGAAGCCCAAAAACGCATCCCAACCCCAAAGGGGCATCGGCTGCCACTCAATAATATCCGGACGCTTGTGCAAAACAGCCGGAACCACATGGAGCCAATAGCCGGGTCCATGCGGATTAAAAAGCGTCGCAACCGCGCACAGCCCGAGCGCCAAAACAAATTCCCGCTCCCGCTGCCGCTGCACCATCGCGACCAAGGCGTAAATCCCAACGACCCCCATGCCGGCCACAAAACCCGCGTGCAGGTTCACCCACGCCATCATGGCGAGCACCAAACCGGCCAACGCCCAACGGGCACCATCGCGCAACGCCTCCAAAAAAAGCAACGTGAGGGCGAAGAACACATACGTGAACGCATGACTGCGCAACACCACCACGTAACCTGGCAAAAGACAAAAAGCGGCTGGCGCAGCCAAAAGAAAAAGCACCGCCCAGGACCGTTCGAAACGCCGGGCCAGCAAGATTCCAATTCCCAGCGCAGCCAGCGCCAGAACCATCTTCAGGAGCAACAACCCCGCCGGGCCAAACCACTTCAAAACCAAAAAAAAGATGACGCCCGAACCCGCCTCGTGATCCACGTAGACCGGCAAAACCGGCGTAAAAGCAAACAGATCATGCCTCGGAAAGGAACCCGTTTGCCAGAACGACGCGCCCAAAGCGAGCTTGGCCCACAGGTCACCGTCGGCCAGGTTGTGGAAAAGCAGCACAACCGCCCAAACAAAGAGTCCCAGGGCCGCCGTGGTCCCGACCACAACCCGCTCCCTCTGTTGGGTGGCAGAGTCCATGAAGCTTCAAGCCAAGCGCAGCACTTGGCCGGAGAAGTACCCAAATCAGTTGCGGACCTCAATCCCAATCCGATCGTCCCCCAAACGGCTCCATGCCCAACAACCCAAAAACCCTAGTGACACGGGCCCAACGGCGGCTGGGTCATCGAGCGCTGGCGACTGCCATCAGGCTCTGCCCAATGGGCGGCCGACAGACTCGAGTCTCCAGGCCATGCGCCCACGGGAAAATCAACCGATCGAACAGTCGCACCGTCGTCGGTTTGAAGGTGCGCTGCCCCAGGAACCGGAAGTTCAGCCACCAGCCGAAGTAGCCGGCGAAGTTGAAATAATGGAGCCGCAGAACCCGAAACCCCGCGGCCTCCAGCCGTCTCCGGAGGTCGGCTTTGGTGTATCGGCGGAAGTGACCGAAATCCTCGTCAATGGGCGCGAAGATCTCCGGCCGCGCCGGAACCAACAGGCAGAGCGCGCCATTCTGCGCGCGGAGCAATTGCGCAAACACGGCGAGTTCGGCCGCGTCGTCGCGCAGGTGCTCCAGCACATTGATGCTCACGATGGTGTGCCAGGGCGCGGGTGCGCGGACGGTGGCCGCCGTGCCTTGGATGAGCGGTTGATCCGGCAAGGCCAGACGGAGTGTCCGACAGAAGGCAGGGTCTGGTTCAACCGCCAGGAGATACTCAACCGCCGACAACCTTCGCAAGAGCGCGGTGATCTGGCCGATCCCGGCACCGACTTCCAGGACCCGGCCGTGGATGTGGGGCGAGAATTCCGCGAGCAACGCGGCCCGATAATTTCTGGCTTCGCGCAGCGCTTGGAACTCGAAGTTCGGCCCGCCAACGGCATCACCCGACGGGTTACTCATGCCCTGCGCCAGAGATTATATTTGACGATGCACCAGATGGCCCAAAGACCGTCGCGCATTCCGATCTTCTTGCCTTCGGCGTAAGTCCGGCCGCTGTACGAAATCGGCACTTCGTAGATGCGGATGCCTTTCAACTTGACGACCTTGGCTACGATCTCCGGCTCGAATCCGAAGCGACGCTCTTCGATCCGGACGTTGCGAAGCACTTCCCGGCGGAACATTTTGTAGCCCGTCTCCATATCGGTGAGGTTAATGTTCGTGCACATGTTCGAGAAAGCGGTGAGCGCTTTATTACCAAGGGCGTGCCAGTAATACAGGACCCGGTGAGCTCCAGCGCCCTGAAATCGCGATCCAAACACCACGTCGGCTTTGCCCTGCAGAATTGGGGCCGCCAGCGCCGGGTACTCAGCCGGGTCGTACTCGAGGTCTGCATCCTGCACGATCACCAAAGGAGAAGTCGCCTCGCTGAAGCCGGTGCGCAGGGCAGCTCCTTTGCCGCAGTTAACCTCGTGTCGAAACAATCGCACGGGGACACCCTCGCGCACCAACCCTTGCAAGTGCTCCCAGGTTCCGTCCGTCGAGCCGTCGTCCACGACCAGCACTTCCGTGACCAGAGGTTGGCGAAGAACGGCGTGGATGACCGAAGTCACCGTGGTGGCCTCATTAAAGACCGGGACGACCACGCTGAGACATGGCTGGGAGGTGGCAGCGCTGCGGGTGCCGGGCTGGATGGCGGTCATGAGTTTGGCCAATAATAACCGACTGAACATTACGAATTGCAGATCGGCGTTAAAAGGAAATTCAGCTGCTGAAGCCGGCCGCTTCGAGGAGGCGGTGCGCACGGCCACTCGGGCCATCGCCACGGCGCAACAGAACGGACAATCCGAGGTTATTGCAGTAAATCAGCAGTTGCTTGAACTTTACAAGGCCTCGAAACCATATCGGAACATTTCTACCAATTCTCCGGCCTTCTGATTGCGGATTACGGATTGCGGATTGCGGATTGCTCACGACTGATTACTCGTCACTGATTACTGATTACTGATTACTGATTACTGATTACTGATTACTGATTACTGCCCCCAGCCAGGATTCGTTCGGCGGCTTGGCGGACAGCGGCGACGAGTTCCGGGGGTTCGAGCGCGACGGCGCTTCCGCCCCAGCCGAGGATCCAGCGCTGAATCTCCCCCAGGCTCGACAGTTTCAGGCGCAACTCCACGCCGCGGTCCCGCAGTTCGCGCAATTCCTGCGAGGGATGCCAGCGTTTCTCCCGGATGTAGTCCGCGGCCACCGCATCGAAGCGGATGACGACCCGATACTCGCCCTGGCCGGAATGGACCCCGAAACTGTCCCGCAGAATGGTTTCGACGGAAAATTTCTGCGGACGTGGAAACACCTTGCCGGTGGGCTCGGCTGACCGGATCCGGGACGGCACGAAAGTGCGGATGGCCTTGCGGAGGTGATCGAAGGCGAACAGGAACCATTCGCCGTTGATGTTGGCCAAGTGATACGGGTCGAGGGTGCGTTGTTCGGTCAGCTTGCTGCCGGGCTTTTGGTAATTGACCAGCAGCTGGCGATGGCCGGCGGTGGCTTTGGCGAGCGCATCGAATATTTCCAGATTCAAGATCGGCTCGGCACTCGTGCGAAACGAGATGCTCTGGTCCCAGTCGGCCAGGTTCAGGGAAATGGTGTCGGGCAACGCGCTCTCCATCTTCTGCAAAGCGCTGAGCAGCGGCTTTTCGAAGTTGGTGCCGCGATACTGCTGGAGCGCCTTTTCGGCGACGAGAAGGGCGAAGAGTTCCCCTTCGGTGATCTGGAGGGAAGGAAAGGCGCTGACTTCCTGGGTGTAGTAATAGCCGTATTTGCGCTCATCGTAGGCGATGGGCAGGGCCAACCGGTCCCGCATAAATTCGATGTCCCGATGAATCGTTTTGGGGACGACTTCGATCTCGGCGGCCAGGGTTGAAGCGTTGGGATGTCGGCCCGAAACAATCGCCTGGTGAATGCGCAGCATGCGTTCCAAGGGCGGACGCGAGTGGAGCTGCCGGGGAGGATTTGCGATTTGCGATTTGCGATTTGCGATTTGCGATTTGCGATTGAGGACTTGCCCAGAGTCGCCTTTCAAATTGCGGATTGCGGATTGCGGATTGCGGATTGCGGATTGAGGGTGGCAAGCCGCAAATCGCAAATCTAAAATCGCAAATTACTCACGACCCCTTCTCGAGCTTGGCCAGGAGTTCCTCGTTGAGCTTGTGTTTCTTGAGGGCGGCGATGAGCGTTTCCATCGCTTCCACCGGATTCAAGTCCACCATCATGCGGCGCAGCTTGCGGACGGCCTCGATTTGATTTTTGGGGAAGAGTTTTTCTTCCTTGCGCGTGCCGCTCTTGGGGATGTCGATGGCCGGGAAGAGGCGGCGGTCGGAAAGCTTCCGGTCGAGGATCAGCTCCATGTTGCCGGTGCCTTTGAACTCCTGAAAGATCAGTTCGTCCATGCGTGAGCCGGTGTCGACCAGGGCAGTGGCCAGGATGGTGAGGGAACCGCCATGCTCGATCTTGCGGGCGGCGGCGAACATTTTGCGCGGTATCTCCAGGGCGCGGGCATCGACGCCGCCGGTCATGGTTCGGCCGGAGCCGCCATGGACACTGTTGTAGGCGCGGGCGACGCGGGTGAGGGAGTCGAGCAGGACGAAGACGTCCTTGCCAGCTTCGACGATGCGGCGGCACCGTTCGATCATGAAGCGGCTGAGGCGCACGTGGGTCTCGAGGTCCTGGTCGTTGGAAGAGGCGACCACTTCGGCTTTGACGGAGCGTTGGAAGTCGGTGACTTCCTCGGGCCGCTCGTCGATCAGCAGCACCAGCACGTGCACTTCGGGGTGATTGGCGGTGACGGAGTTGGCGATCTGTTTGAGGATGGTGGTCTTGCCCGTGCGCGGCGGGGCGACGATCAGGCCGCGGGTGCCTTTGCCAATCGGCGTCACCAGGTCAATAATGCGCGTTTCGATCAGGTCGGGCGAGGTCTCCAACCGGAACTTGTCGATGGGATCGATGGTGGTGAGGTTTTCGAACCGGACCGACTTGGTATAGTCGGTGAAGGGCATGTTATTGACCGATTCGACCGTCTTGAGCTGGGGGCTGTTGCCGCGATGAGGCGGCTGAAGTCCACCAGTCACGTGGCAGCCTTCCCGGAGGAAATTCCTTTTGATCGTATCCGGCGTGACGAAGATATCCGTCGGTTTGGGCTGAAAATGGTTATCGGCGGACCGGAGGAACCCGAAACCTTTTTCGGAGATCTCGAGGTACCCGGAACCTGCGTCGGCCGTAGCGCTAGGCGCGTTGCTCATAAGTATGATGATGTGCTGTTGAAGGGTATTTGGAAAACCACCTAACCAGGCGATTGAACTTTGAATCTTCTGGAAAACCGCCGCTTTGAAGCGCTGTCAACGTCCTTCGCAAACAGGCGATTGAACCTTCAACAAATCCCAATTAACTGCATACCCGGCGGGAACGCAACACTTAATTTCTAGCCTTTATTTCCGGCTGAACCTTGCCCGCCACGCGGAGCGCGGACGGTCCCCGTCCGCAGCGCGTGGTCAGAACAGACCGCTCGGAATAATCCAGGGATCCCGGCTCCGGGCGGTGCGCTGCGGGCCGGGACGGCCCGCGCTCCGGGCGCGGGGCGCGGACGGTCCCCGTCCGCAGCGCGTGGTCAGAACAGACCGCGCGGAACAATCCAGGGATCCTGGCTCCGGGCGATGCGCTGCGGGCCGGGACGGCCCGCGCTCCGGTTCGCATCCAGGTTTTTTAAGTTCTTCCCATGAAGCGACTTGTCACTGGTAACTTGTCACTGGTAATTGGAAATTGAATTAGACCGGGGATCGCTCTCCGCAAATCGCCCATTACCAGTGACAAGTTACCAGTGATAAGTTTAAAGCCACTGCCCACGAAGCTCGTAGCAGCGGACGTGAGTCCGCTCATCTGTCCTCGGGGAAAGTCCGAAACGGTTACGGTGAACGCAGGCGGTAATACCTGGTGTTGCCGCCGATGGCAACGGTGAGGACGTTTTGGCCACTTCGGACCTGCGGGGTTACCCCCAAATCCGTCCAGCTTGCCGGCCGCAGGCTGTCGGTAAACTGCAGCTTGAGGCCGGAGTCCGCCGGCCAGGAGACTTGCAAGTTGTTATTCTGGCGCACCACGGACAGAGCGGGAGCGGTCACCACGCTTGTCCACATCGTGGCCGAGTTGTCAGCGAAGTTGGGATCGATTTCGTTGGCCGAGACCAGGAGCGTGTTAGCCAGGGTGCCGACGGTGGTGGGTGTGGACGCGACCGTTATCGTGGCCCCGGCGCCGCTATGCAGGGAACCGACACTCCAGGTCAACGTGCCGCCCACGATTTTCCAGGTTCCGACCGAAGCGCTGGCGGAGACGAAGGTGACGCCGGCCGGCAAGTTGTCGAGGAGAGCCACACTGGTGGCGGTGGCGGGACCGTGATTGGTGACCGCGATGACGCAGGTGAGGTTGGCGCCGACGGTGGCGATGCTGGGGTTGGCCTGGGCCACCATGGACAGGTCGGCCACGGAGAGCGCCGGCGCGGACGAGACGGGATCGGAGGTCTGAATCGACAGGCTCCACCCGCCGATCGATCCGGCATCACCGGAGGTGTCATCGACGACAAAGAGAGACCAGTTGCCATTGGGGAGGGTGCCGTTCAACACGGTCAAGGCGCTGTTCGTGTAAGGCAGCGCCGGGCCCGGGGGCGGGAAGCTGTCGGCTGTGCCCAGGCCAGCGTAGTTTGCCGGCTGATACGTGCCCGAAGTAATCTGGTTGGTGGCGGGGATGGGGTTGGCGGCGCTGGCGTCAAACGTGATCGTCACGTTGTTCACCGGGTGCGGCTGGGCGGCCGTTCCGCCGGCGTCGGACATCAACATGACTTTTTCACCGCCCGGCGCAACCAGCAACAGGTCGAGGTCCGCCGGGAAGGTATGAGTCAAGTTGCTGATGGTCACCGACACCTTCGTCACGGTGCCGCCCATGTTGGCGACATTGATGGTGGACGGATAGGGTGAGGCCGGGGCGTTGTCGTTGATGGTAATTCGATTGGTGTTGCCGAAGCTGCGGGAGGCCTGGCCGCCGAGGGTGAAGGCAAAGGTGGCCGAGCCGTTGGTGAACGGGCCGTCGGTCAGCAAGAGCGTGGCGACGAGACGATCGCCGACATTTCCCACCGCCTTAAAGGAGAACTGCTGCGCAAGCGCCGGGCCATTGGCGAGGAGCACCCCGTAGGTCTGAGGAGCGCTCGGCAACGTAACGCCATTGCCGGCCAGCAACGTCGCGACCAGGTTGGACGTGTCGCCCGAGCCGATGTTGCGCAAGCCCAGCGCCAGCGTCACCGTCTCGTTCGGATCGATAATGTTGTTGGGCGGCGAGATGCTTTCGGAGATGAGCGACGAACCGGCCGGGATGATCAGGCTGATGTCATCATCGAGAATCGTCACGGTCGCGCTGCTCGGGGCCCCGATGATCGCTCCGCCGGTCGGATTCGAAAGCTGGACATTGAAGAACTCGGACGATTCCACCAAAAGATCGTCGAGGATGGACACCGCGATCGTCTTGGCGCCCTCGCCATCGGCGAAGGTCAGGATGACATTCGTTCCGACATAATCGGCCCCGGCGGTCGTGGTGTTGTCGACCGTGCGGTAGCGGACGGAAGCAACGCCGGTGGTGCCGTTGGTGCGCAGAATCGTGAGGAAGACATTGGTCGCATTTTCCGCGGCCGAGTAGCTGGCCTGGCTGAAGACAAATTGACCGGAAGCGAAGTCATTGTCCGCGATGACCAGCGTGGCGGTGGCGATGCCCAGCACATTCGACCGGCTGGGATTGCTCAGGGTCAATTGGACGGTTTCATTCGGCTCGATATTGGTGTCGTTGACGATGCGGACGTGAAAGAGCTTGCTGGTCTCGCCCGGCAGGAAGGTGATGGTGCCATTGGTCGGGAAGTAATCGGAGAAGGCGCTCGCGGTGCCGTCCGCCGTGCGGAAATCGACGGTGACAGGGTTGTTGGTTCCGCCGTGGCGCAGCAGGAGGATTGGGGCAACGCCGCTGGCGACGTTTTCTCCCACGCTGTAGCTGTCGGCGGCGAAACTGATGGACCCTTCGTCATCGAGAATGACCAGGCGCGCGACGGGTTGAGGGCCATTGGTGGCGCCGCCGGTAAAGGTATTATCGAGCAACTCCAGGCTGAGCCGCAGGTCCTCGTTGGTGACCGAGTTATTGAGGATCGGGACGAGGAAGCTTTGGCGGGTTTCTCCCTGGACAAAGGTCAAGGTGCCGCTGGTGGCTTCATAATTCACGCCGGCCAGCGCCGTGCCGTCGACGGTTCGGAAATCCACGCCGGCGGTGCCGGTGGTGCCATAGCGTCGGCGGACTGTAATCATGGCATTGGTTTGATTTTCCTGCGCGAGAAACTCGGCGGCGGCGAACTCCAAGGCCCCGGCGCCGGCAATGGAGCCGCCATGGAGGCGAGCAATGTGCAGGCGCGGCTTGTCATCGTAACTGCTGAACCCGCCGCCGATCAGGATCTTTCGGTCGGGCTGAACGGCGAGGGTTGCGACGAAGCTGTCGGTGCCATTGCCGAAGTTGATGGTGGGGTCGGTGGTGCCATCGGGGTTGAGCCGCGTGAGCCGGTTGCGGGTCACGTCGTTGAAACGCCGGAAATCCCCGGCCACGAGAATTCGGCCGTCGACCTGCTGGGCGAGGGCATAGACCGAATTGTCCGCCCCGGGAAGCGGGTCGGCCAGAAAGCCGGTGTCCAGGGAACCATTGACGTTGAAGCGGGCCAGGTAATTTCGCGGCACGCCATCGGCGCTGGTGAACGTGCCGCCCACGAGAATCCGGCCATCCGGCTGCACGAGGATGGCGCGCACGGTGCTATCGAGGGATGCGTTGGGATCGAAGGACGCGTCGAGCGAGCCGTTCGGGTTGAGGCGCGCCAACCGGGTGCGCGGCTGGCCGTTGAACACGGTGAAGTCGCCCCCGATGATCACTTTGCCGTCGCTTTGCAGAGCGACCGCGTAGACGGTGCTGTTGGCGCCGGAGCCCGTGTTGAAATTAGGATCGACGATGCCGTTGGTGTTCAGACGCACGATCCCCGGGCGAGTGATGCTGTTGAAGGTGTTGAACGCGCCGCCGACGAGGATCTTGTCGTTGGGTTGCAGCGCGATGGCGTAGATCGGGTTGTTGGCGCCAGCGCCGGGATTGAAGGCCGAATCGACCGTGCCATCGGGATTCAAGCGGACGATGGCATTGCGGTTGGTCCCATTGAACTGGCTGAAGAATCCGCCGACGAGCATTTTGCCGTCGGGCTGCAACGACAGGACCCGGACCGATCCATTGGGCCCGGCACCGGGATTGAAGGATGGATCGAGCAGGCCGTCATTGCCGAGGCGGGCTACGCCGGTGCGAAGCACGTGATTGACCTCGGTGAAATCACCGGCCATGAGGACCCTTCCATCGGGCTGCAGAGCGATGGAATAAACGGGGCCGTTGGCCTGGGCGTTCGTGCTGAAGGAAGTGTCGAGTTCGCCGGCGGGGAGGTTAAAAGACTCATTGTCAATCAAGGTCAACGTCACCGGGTTGGGCAGACCCAGCGAGGCGTTGACCGGGTTGGAGAGGGTCAGGACCAGGTCCTTATTGCCGTCCGGCTCCGCGTCATCCAGCAATTGGATCGTAAACGGCTTGCTCGATTCACCGGGCAGGAAGGAGATCGTTCCACCCGTCGGGACATAGTCGACGCCCGGGCTGAGCGGATCCACCGGCAACAGGCTGATGTCGGCCGAGACGTTTCCAGCCAGGCCGTTTTTGCGAACAATGGTGACGGTGGCGGCGCCGCCGTTCTCGTCGGCCTGGTAGAATGACTGGCTGAAGGCCAGCGTGCCGTAAGCATCGGAATCCTCGATGACGAGGGTCGCGTTCGTCCGAACCCCGAGCAGGCCGGGATTTGACACCGTGCCGACACGCGGGTTGAGCAAACGCAATCCGATCGTTTCGAAGCGACTGGAGGGATCATCGACAATGCCGTCGGCCACCAATGGAACGGAAAAGAACCTGGTGTTGCTGTCCGCGTCGTCCCAACTCAACGTGCCGGAGGTGTTGACGTAGTCCGCCGGGGCGGTCGCGGTGCCATCCAGGGTGGTGTACTGGACGGAGATGGCGCCCAGGTTGCCGCCGGTGCGGGTGACGGCGATGAGGGCCACGCCGGCGTTTTCATTGGTCGTGAAGCTGGCCAGGGCAAAGTTCAAACGGCCGGCCGGAAAATCATTATCGATGATGGTGAGGGTGGAAGTCGCGATGGACGTGGGCAGCCGGCCGGGCATCTTGGCCCCACCCGTGGCGTTGGTCAGCACCAGTTCGATGTTCTCATCGAACTCGACGACGTTATCGTCGATGATCGGCACGGTAAATGTCCGACTCGTCTGGCCCGAGGCGAAAAAGAGGGTGCCCCGGGCGGGCCGATAATCGACGTTGACCGAGGCGATGGGCGTATTGGTTGAATTCCGCGTGTAGTAATCGACCGAAGCCGACCCCACTGAGCCGTTGGTCCGGACGACGGTGATCACGGCGCTGATCGTGTTTTCGTTGGTGAAGAAATTCGGTGTGGCAAAGTTGAAGATGCCGTGGTCCACATCGTTGTCGGCGATGATTAAGGTCGCCTTGGCTCGTCCCAGGGCCCCACCCAGCGGGATGAGTTCGCCACCGAGGTTGAGGCTGCCCACCGGGTGCAGAAAACTCAGGTCGACACTCTCGTCGCCTTCCTGCAACGTGTCATCCAGGAGGGTCAGGCGCAGGTGGACGGGGGCAACCTCCCCGACGTTGACGGGGCCGGTGTCAATGACGAATGGCAGGCCGTGGGTTCCTTCGCGCCAGGTCTCAAAGAGGTTGGTGGCGATGTAATCGACATTGCTGATGGCGACGCGATCGTTGGCGGCGGCGAACGCCGTCAAGGTCCCCAAGCGTCCGTCGGTGCGCTGGAGTCGAATCGAGGCCACCCCGGCGTTCTCGTCCGCGTAGAACTCATTGGAGTCGAACTCGGCATTGCCGGGGCCTGGCGTCGCGTTGCCAAAGACGCGGGCGATGTTAAAGCGGACCTGTTTGTCAGCACGGGTGAACACCGTCCAACGGTTGCGCAAGGGAGCGCGGATGGAGGGATTACCGCCGATGTTGGTGAAGGAACCGCCGATCATGATATTGCCGTCGGGCTGAACGGCAAAGGCGGCCACGTAGTTGGGCGGCTCGAAACTGAAAGTCTTAATCAGGCCGGCGAATTGATTGTAGGCCGTGTCCAGGAAAGTCGTGTCGAGCGTGCCATTGGCGCGCAGCCGGGCAAAGCCCATGCGGCGGGTGCTGTTGTAGGAAGTGAAGGGGCCGCCGATGAGCGCCTTGCCGTCCGGCTGCAAGGCCACGGTCAGGATGATGTTGTCCGGCCCGAAGCCGGGATCAAAATTCGGGTCGAGTGACCCGTCGGTGTTAAACCGGGCGATGTTGACGCGGGTTTTGGCATCAATTTCGGAAAACGAGCCGGCAATGATGACCAGGCCGTTGGTCTGCACAGCCAGGGCGTAGACGGAGCCGTTGGCGCCACTGCCGGTCTGGAAACTCTGATCCAAGCTGCCATCAGGGTTGAGACGAGCCACACCGCCACTGAAGATACCGTTGAACGAGGAAAAGTCTCCGCCCACCATGATCTTGTCGCCCAGGGGATCGGCCACGATCCCCACCGCCCAGACGGTGCTGTCGGCGCCCGTGCCGACATCGAAGTCCACGTCGAGCGAGCCGTCCGCATCGAGCCGTGCCACGCCGTTGCGTGGGGTGTCATTGAACTGGGTGAAGCTGCCGACCACGACCACCTTTTCATCCGCCTGCAAGGCCAACCCCCAAATCGGCCCGTCCGCGCCGGTTCCGGGAAAGAAGGAGGGGTCCAGTTGACCGCTGGGCAGGAGACGGGCGATGCCATTGCGCTGGGTGCCATCGAAAGAAGAGAAGCCGCCTCCGACCAGGACTTTCCCGCTATTGGGGCTGTTGGTGGAGTAAAGGCTGAGGCTGGTGACGAAGCCATCGACGCCGTTGCCCGGATCGAAGACTCGATCCAGCGCGCCGTTGGTGCCCAGGCGGGCGATGCCGGGCCGGCGCACGGCGTTGACGTGATCGAAGTCGCCGCCCAGGATCGTCTTGCCGTCGGGCTGGACGACCAGGGTGCGCACGATATTATTTGCGCCGGGAGTCGTGTTGAGCGGCGGGTCGGAACCGGGGATGTTCCACGGGTTCCACTCTCGATCCAGCGCGCCGGCGGGCTGGTCGTTGTAGAGAATGGTCAGGCTGGCGATGTCGGCGAACAAGTTGACCGGCGGCTCGCCGATAATCTGCACCAACTCCAGCATGATGTCCTCGTTGAATTCGACTTCGGAGTTGTTCGTGATCCACAAGGTCACGTTTTGCCGACATTGATTATTACCGAAGGTGAGGATCGTGTTGGTGCCCAGGTAATCCGAATAATTGGTGATCGGGGGTGTGTTTGGATCCGTAAAGAGGGGATTGGGCCAGCCCTGGATGCCAACGAAACCGCCCGGCTCCGGCGCCTCGGCAAAATCCGATCCTGCCTTCAAAAATGAAGGACTGAAGATGGTGGCGCCGCCCGGGCGCTCGCGCGTGCGGAAAATCACCCGGCCGCCCATCCCGTCGGGCTTTAGGACTTGAACGTTGTAAGGGCGGACACCGCCGACGGCGTTGGGCGACGGGTATTCATCCACACGCCAATTATTGCGCTCGAAAGCAAAGGCATTATTGGTCACGCCTACGGCAAAAACCCCGCCTATGATCGTCGCAACCAGACTGAGTGACGAATCATAGAGAAGGATGCCCGACTCCGAGCCAAGCCCAAGTTTGGGCCGGATCGTGCCAGGTCGCTCCGCCTCCTCTTCCGGCGCCGCCCGAGGGTTGCTCAGCACCACCCGGATAAACCGAGTCCCCGTGGAGAGGAAGGTAAAGAACGACTCCGGGAAAACTTCCACCAGGAAATTCGTGCTCATCTGGCCGTCATCGAAGACGAGCGTGCCACTGACCGGCGTGTAATCGACAAAGGGCACGGCGCCGCCGCCCTCGGGGGTATCAAAGTCGACCATAACCCGACCGCTGATGCCGTTGGTGCGAATCACAGTCACCAGGATGCCTGGCGCGTCCCGTTCGGGGCCGAAGAAGGTGTAGCGTTGATTGACGCACGGGAAAATGAAGTTTCCCTCGAACTCGGAACCCAGGTAGAAAACGCCGTTGTTGAGGTAGGAACTGAAATTGAACTCACCGGCTTCGCTCCCCTGCAGGATGGTTTCGTCGTCTACGATCGTGAGCGTGGCGTTGGTGATCTGTCCCAACGTCGCGATGCCGGTCGGATTGGACAGGGTAAGTCGAACGGTCTTGTTGCTGTTGACGACCGCGTTATCGAGGAGGACGACCACGAAGTTGGTCTCCGTCTGCCCCGCCGCGAATGTCAGGGTGGCCTTCCGGGGCAAATAGTCGACGCCGGCCAAGCCGGTGCCGTCGGCGGTGGCCCAGTCAACCGTGCCGGGTGCTCCGCCGAGATTGAGCACGCTGATGACCGCGAACTCAGGGTCGGCTTCGTTCACGCTGTAAAACGGCGACTGGAAAGCAATGCGAAAGCAAGTCTCCACCGGCGTGACGCGGCCCCACCACGTCCCCCAACGGTCCGGAAAAAAGGGGTTCGACAGGTCCGGTGTCGAGGCGTATTCCTGGAGCGTCCACATGTCGAAGTCGTTCACCGGATCGACCACGGTGGCACTGTAGTCGCCCCAGCGATTGGGGCCGCTGATTCCGAAAATATTCGACAGGAAAAAAGTCTTGTAGTACGGCGCCTCGCCATCCTTGAGGAGGAAGTCGGTGCGGAAAGTGTTGGGCGGATCCTGGCAGGAACGGAACGCGTAATTGGCGCTGGCGTATTGCGAGGCGGAGAATCGGGAGAAGCCGAGGAGTGCGTCTTCGTTGCGGTTCACCGCAATGCTGGGATAAGCGTAATAGATCTGTCCCTGGGTATCCTCGATCCGCCCGAACTGGATGGTCGCGCCGTTGGTGGCCAGTTGCCACCATTGCACCGCGCTGTGGCTGGGCAAAGTCGCCGGGAGGAAGACCGTATGCGTACACCAGAGCGATCCGCTGCGATAAATGGCGTTGATAATGCGCGAGTCACCGTTCTCGATCAGGAAGGGCGACCCCAACTGCGGCGCAAAGCCGCCAAAAAATGAATTAGGCTCGGAAGAGGCCCAGTCATTGGTCGCCGTGGTGAAGCCGGAACCCAGGGTCAGCACCTCGGCGCCAACCGGACCGGTCACCGTGCTGATGCGGAGCCGGCTGCTGATGCCCGTAAAATCGTGGAACAGGTTATCGACTTCCACCAGGTGCATCACCGGGAGATTGTCATCGAAAGTCACGGTCGGGACCATGGTGAAGCCAATGGTCGAGCCGTCGCGCAAGAAGGTGAACAGACCGCTGCCGTTGGCGTAGAGGTTGGTTTTGTTGAACGCGTAGATGTTCACGCCGCTGAAGCCAATCACGTTCGTTCCGAAAATCGGGAACATATTCACCGTCACGACAATCCAATCCTTGTTAAAGCCCAGGCCTGGATAATCGGCCCAGTCCACGTTGTTTCGATCCGCATCTACGCGATAGAGGAACCAGTTGCCGGTGGGATCGCCGGTTTGCGAAACCGCCAACAAAACCGACGCGGTGGGCAGGAAGCTGTCGGCGGCGACGGTGAAGATCCATCGATTGGCATAGGGATCGTAGACGACGTGCGGGTCAAAGACCCTCCGCGGTCTCAGCGCCTGCCAGAATGTGCCGAGCGAGACGGTGCTGATGATGACCCCGTTCTTGTCCTGGATTCGGATCTGCGAATTCAATGCCGTCATCACGTGGTTTGTCCCGACCGCGCCATCGGTGTCCGGCGGGATGACCGCGCCGTTGTCGAGCAGCGCCGGAAAGGTCGCGGTGGGAGGCGGGGAAGGCGGGGGCGGGGGCCCTCCCGCCGCAGAGAATGTATTTCCCGCAGGCGCGTTCGCCCCGGTCGGAGCACCACCGGCGGGTGGATTGGTGAAGCCTTGCCGGAGCGGATAAGGCGCATGGACTGCCCTGGGTCCGAGGTTGGTGCCGAGTCCGTAAAGGCGATCCAGTTCCGCCATCCCACGGAAATTCACGACCGCATGCGCATCGGCGCGACCCGGTTGGCCCCGGATCACTTGTTGGGCAGAGGAGCAAAATGAGATCCCACAAACCAGGCCGGTGACTCCGAGTCCGATCGTCATTGGCCGCAGCCAACGTCTCATGTGCGTGCCTGTGTCGAGCAAAACACGGCTGGCCGGCATGGGCCGGCTTGACGGCGGTCCATCACTAAACATGCTTCTCGTCATATTTTAATTCAACGGCAGTGACCTCAGGGGCTCACCTGGCGGACGCGGAAGAACCGCGCGTTGTATCGGTTTGCGTTGGTGTCGGACAACTCGCACGTGCCGGTGAGGGCGACGTTGGTGCTGATCGGTATCCAGGTGATTAAATCCTGACTGGCTTCAAGGATGCAACTGGCCCCCGGTTTGGAGACGAGGCTGAATTTAGCCACACCGCCGGAAACCGAAGGCCCAACAATTGCGGGAAGGGGGGCGCCGCCGCGAATGCGGGCCACGCCTCTGCGCGACACGCCGGTCACGACCGTGAAATCACCGCCGATGATAAAGTTGTCGTCCGGCAGCACGATCAGGGCGAAGACCGTGTTATCGGCGCCCAAACCGGGATCGAAGGAGAAGTCCAGCGAACCGTCCGTGTTCAGCCGCGCATAGCGGTTGCGGTTAATGCGGTTAATGCTGGTGAAATCGCCCGCCACAATCACCTTGCCGCTGGAATCCACGCCCACGGCATAGACGGTGTCGTTGGGGCCCAACCCCGGATTAAAGCTGTGATCCAATGTGCCGTCGGCATTCAATCGGGCGACCCGCACGCGATTGGTCGTGGCCGGCGTGTAGAAGTCCCCACCGACAATCACTTTGCCGTCGGATTGCAGCGCCACGCAGAAGACGGTTCCGTTGGTGATGGCGCCGGTCAGAAAAGCGATGTCCAACTGTCCGTCGGAGGCCAGTCGCGCGATCCGGCTGTGGGGATCTCCGCTCAACGAAGTGAAGCCGCCGCCCAGGAGCACCAGGCCATCGGGCTGCACCAGGATGCAATGGACCGGGCCGTCCGCGCCCGAGCCGGGGCTGAAGGTGGCGTCGACGCTGCCGTTGGGGCGCACCCGGGTGATGCCGCGCGTGGGCAGGCTGAACGCCCCGCCGAGCAACACCCGCCCATTGCTCTGCACGGTCATCGTATAGACGGCCGCGTTCAAGCCGCTCGCAGGGTTGTAGGAGGCATCCGGAGTGCCATTGGTGTTCAATTGAGCGAGCCGGTTGAAGGGAAGCCCGCCGACGGTGCTGAACGCGCCACCGAGCAGGACCTTGCCGGAAGGCGCCGCGCCAACCGCCGACACGAAGGCATTCGCGCCGGTGCCCGGGTCGAAGCTCAGGTCGTGCGAACCGTCGGCATTGAGACGGGTAATGAAGTTGCGGTTTGTTCCATCAAACATGGTGAACGCGCCGCCGGCAATCACCTTGCCATCCGATTGCAAGGCCAGAGAACGCACCAGCCCATTGGCCCCGCCGCCGGGATCGAAAGACCGATCCAGGCTGCCCGGCCCGATCTCCTCGTCCAAAATCGTCACGGTCGCGTTGGTCGGGCCGCTGATGATCGTTCCGCCACCGGGATTGGCCAGTCGGACGGTGAAGATCTCGTCTCCTTCGACCAGGCTGTCATCGAGGATGGTGATAATGATCGACTGGCTGGTCTGGCCTTCCGTAAACACCAACGTACCGGACTGGCCGACGTAATCATTTCCGGCCCGCGCCGTGCCGTCGACCGTCGCATACTCGACGCTGACCGCGCCGGTCGAGCCGTTCGTGCGCAGCAAGGTCACAATCACGCTGCCCGCACTCTCGCCCACCGAGTAGGCCGGGGCGGAGAAGGTCAGGTCGCCGGGCAGGAAATCGTTATCCACGATCGTCACGGTGGCCGAAGCCAGGCTCAAGGCCGCGCTGCCCGTCAGGTTCGACAAGATCAAACCGAAGGTTTCGCTCGGCTCGATCCGCAAGTCGTCGATGATGGGGACACTGAAACTCTGGAGAGCCTGGCCGGGAGCAAAGGTCAGGAGGCCGCGCTGCGCCACGTAATCCTGTCCGGCAAGGGCCGTCCCGTCCACGGTGGAGTAATTGACCGTCGCGGTCCCGTTGGTGGCCCCGGTGCGAAGGACGGAAATGACGACATTGCCGCCCGCCGTGTTTTCATTGACGGTGTAGGAAGCGGAGCTAAAGCCAACGCCGCTGTCGTCGTTCAAGATGATGAGCGTCGCGTTTGGAATGGCCCCCAAGGTCACCCCGGGAGTCTGGTTGCTCAAAACGAGCAGGACCGTTTCGTTCGGTTCACCGACCGAGTCGTTCACGATTGGCACGGTGAACGTTTGCCGGGTTTCGCCTTCCGCGAAGGTCAGGGTACCGGAGACGCTCGTGTAATCCAGATCCGGGGTCGCCGAGCCGGGCACCGTGGCGTAATCGACGGTCACATCGCCGGTCGTGCCGCCCCGCCGCTCGACGGCGATGGTCAGCTGTCCGGCATTTTCCAGCACCGAGTAGAAGGGCGCACTGAATTGGACGCTGCCCGGTCCGGCGATCGACCCGCCGTGCAGACGGGCCAGGTAAAATCGGGGCTGGCCGTCGAAGGTCGTAAACCGGCCGCCAATGACGATCTTGCGGTCCACCTGGATGACCACCGAATTGATCACTTCGTTGGCGCCCTCGCCAAAATTAATCGTCGGATCCGTCTTCCCGCTCCGGTAGAGACGCGTGATCCGGTTGCGGGTCACGCCATTGAAATGGGTGAAGTCGCCCACCACGATGATCTGGCCGTCAAATTGCAGGGCGATGCCAGTCACGTCCGCGTCCGCCCCTTCCGTCCCGCTGAGGAAGACCGAATCCAGGGCGCCCGTCGGCGTCAGCCGGGCCAGGTGGTTGCGGGTATTGCCGTCGATGTCGGTGAAGGATCCGCCCACCAGGATCTTGCCGTCGGCTTGGAGGGTGATGGCCCGAACCGCGCCGTTGGGACCCCGGCCGGGATCGAAAGTGCGATCGAGAGAACCGTCCAAATTCAGACGCGCCAGGTTCGGCTGGCTGACACCGTTGACCGTCGCAAACTCGCCCCCGACGAGGATTTTTCCGTCGTTTTGCACGGCCAGGGCCAGCACCGTGCCGTCGATGCCCTGCCCTGGATCGAAAGAGGTGCTGACCTTTCCACTGCTTTCCAACAGGGCGATCCCGGCGCGGTTGATGCCGTTGACGGTGGCAAATGAGCCGCCCATGACGATCCGGCCATCGGGATGAACGGCCACGGCAAAGACCGGGTTATCGGCGCCGGCGCCGGGGTCGAAGTACCGATCCAGGGTGCCATCGGCGAGCAACCGCGCGATGTGATTTCGGTTGGTCGAATGGACCTTGTCGAAGAAGCCGCCGATCACGATGCGCCCGTCGGACTGCAGGGCGATGGAGCGCACCGCCGCATTCGGGCCTTGTTTGGCGTCGAAGCTTTCATCCAGCGTGCCATCGGGATTGAGGCGTCCCACGCGGTTGCGCAGCTCGCGGTTCAAGGTCCGAAAATCCCCCCCGACCAGCAGCTTGCCATCGGGCTGCAAGGCCAGCGCGTAGAGCGAGTTCGTCCCGCCGGCCAGCGGGCTGAAGGTGGTGTCGAGCGAGCCGGCCAGGTCACCCATCGATTCATCGTCCATGATGCGCAACGTGGCCGTGGTGATCGCGCCGGGCGACGCCAGGTTGAAATTCTTCAGCAGCAGCATCGCCTGCCTTTCGCCGTCCTGCAGGGTGTTGGTGTTGTTGAGGATGGTGACGGAAAAGTTAGTGGCCAGCACCCCAGGACCGAAGGTCAAGGTGCCGTTGACGGCGATGAAATCCCGGCCGTTGACCGCGGAGCCGTCCGCGACTTCGTAATCCACCGTGACGGTGTCACCCTCCCCTCCGACCCGGACCACGGTGATGCTGACATTGGTGCCGCGCTCATCGGCGTCATAGATCGGTTGACTGAAGGAGAGCGCCCCGTAGAAATCGTCGTCCTGGATGGTCAGCGTCGCGGTGCTGACGCTGCCGGTGCCCCCGACGACCGACGGATTGAAGAGCCGCAACCCGACGGTTTCATCGCCCTCCACGGCGACATCGTTGTTGATCGTGACGGGGAAGATCTTGGGCGCGATATCGCCATCGACCCAGGTGATGACATTGGTGGCGGGCACGAAATCGATCCCTTCCTGGGCCGAGCCGCCCGTGGCCGCGACACTGACGGATAGTTCGCCAACGCTTCCGCCCAGGCGCACCAGGGTGATGGCGGCCACCCCCGCTCCTTCGCTGGCGACAAAACTGGACGAGGCAAAATTGGCCCGCCCGGGGGGCAGATCGTTATCGATGATCGTGACGGTGGCGGACAACACGGAGGTGGGCGTGCCTCCTGGAAGAATGGCCCCGCCGGTGGCGTTCGTGAGGGCGACCAGGAAGGTTTCGTCCGGCTCGACCAAAACGTCGTCGCGCAGGGGCACATTGAAGGAAAGGCTGGTCACGCCCTGACCGAAGGTCAAGGTGCCGCGAGTGGTGGTGTAGTCCTGCCCGGCGACGGCGGTGCCATCACTGGTGAAATATTTCACGGCGACCTGGCCGCTGCTGCCATTGGTGCGCAAGACGGTGATCCTGGCAAATCCCGCGTTCTCGTTGGTGAAGAAGGTCGGGGAGCTAAAGACGAACGTCCCTCGGTTGAAATCATCATCGATGATGTCGACCGTCGCGGTCTTGCGCGAGAGAGCGGCGCCCAGCGGAAAGACTTCACCTCCGAGGTTGATGCTGCCACTCGGAGCACCCAGCCTGAGGCCGAACAACTCGTCGCCCTCGATGAGCGTGTCATCGAAAATCGGGATGCCAAAAAACCGTTCGCTGGTGGATCCGACACCGATCGGCACGCCATCGAAGGCGGTATTCTGGTTCCAGGACAGGACATTCGGCGCGGCCCCGAAATCCGTGCCACCGACGGCCAGGTTGTCGCTACTCGAGGCCACGGCCGAGACCGAGCCAAGCCGTCCGTCCAGTCGGCGCAGCGCGACGGATAACTCGCCCGCGTTTTCATCCACCGTGTTTTGATCATAGACAAACTCGACGTTGCCTGGACCAGGGGTATAGCCGCCGATGAGGCGGGCGACGTTGTAGCGGGGATGTTTGTCGGCCCGGTGCCAGCCGGTGGCCCCTCCGGAACTGCCGCTGAGGATCCAGGGAGTGTTGTCGGAGACATTCCGCGCTGGCTGGCCACCCAGCGTGGTGAAGGAACCGCCAATGATGACGCCCCCATTGGTCTGAAGTGCGATCGAGCTGACGAAATTAGGCGGTTCGAAGTGGAAGGTATTGATCAGGCCGGCAAACTGGTCGTAAGCGGTGTCGAGGAAACTCGTATCGACCGCGCCGTTGGCGAGCAACCGCGTCAGGCCAAGGCGCCGCGTGCCGTTGAAGCTGGTGAACAAGCCGCCGACGAAGGCCGCGCCATCCGGCTGCACCGTGATGCCGTAGACGGCATCGTTGGCCCCTGAACCAGGGTTGTAACTCAAATCCAGGGCGCCGCTCACTTCCAGTCGCGCCAGGTTCAGGCGATCCTGGAAATCAACCGCCGAGAACGATCCGCCGATCAGCAGACGCCCATCGGCTTGAAGCGCCACGGCGTAGACCGGGCCGTTCGCGCCGCCCCCCGAATCGTAGCCGTTATCGAGCGAACCATCGTCATTCAACCTGGCCACATTTCCCCGATACTGGCCGTTGAAGTCAAAGAATTCGCCCCCGATGAAAATCTTCCGCTGCAGCACCGGCACGGAGATGTTGGCGGTGTAACGCCAGGTCTCGCCCGAGGTGCCGATGCCTTCGTTGATCACAATGGTCACCTTGGTCGAAGCGCCGGGCCCGTAGTTAATGGTCTGCTGCCCGGCCCCGCTGAGCGTCGTGTCGAAAATCCGAACTCCGTCGTAATACACTCTCAAGTTGTCCGGATTCGGGTCCCCGGGCGGATTGGGGCCGAAGTCGTAGTCGATGACGATCGTCCCTTGGTTTCCGCCGGTCTCGATCTCGTTGACGTCTTCAAAGGCCAAGGGCTGCGGGCCGCGGGGCACGAAGATGGTTTGCAGGGAGTCGCGCACGGCGACCGACCAGACCGTGCCGTCGGCTCCATGGCCGGGATTGAAGTTCAAATCGAGTTTGCCATCCAGGTTCAAGCGGGCGACCCCGTTGCGCGGCACGCCGTCGAACTGGGTGAACTCGCCGGCCAGCAGCACTTTTCCGTCGCTCTGCAGGGCGATGGAGCGCACCACCCCATTGGCGCCCGTGCCGGGGTTGAACGAAAGGTCCAGCGCACCGTTCCCGTTCAAGCGAGCCACCCCGTTGCGCTGGATGTTGTTCATCGAAGAGAAGCCGCCGCCGGCCAGGATCTTCCCGATGTTCGTTCCGCCCGTGGGAGGATAGATCGCCAAGGCCGCCACAAATCCGTCCGCGCCCGTGCCGGGATTAAACGTGGCGTCGAGCGAGCCGTCCAGGTTGACGCGGGTAATGCCATTGCGTGGCGTGGAATTATAGGCCGTAAAATCGCCGCCGAGGAGCGTTCGCTGGTCCGCCTGCACGGCCACGGCGCGCACGATGTTGTTGGCGCCAGGCGCTTCATTGAAGCGGGGCGTGGTGAAGGCGACATTGTCCGGATTCCAATCCCGGTCCAGAGCCCCGGCGGGTTGATCGTTGTCCAGGATCGTCACAATGGCCGAGCCGTTCGCTCCAATCGGCGGATCCGTCGGAGTGGGTTGCTCCAGAAAAACCAAGATGTCCTCGTTAAATTCGACGAAGTCGTCGTCCGCGATTGGAATATTCACCGAGCGACGAAACTGACCGGCGGTGAACATGATGTTGGTCGTAAACCCAGTGAAGTCCTGCGGCTCGATAATGTTCGTGAACCCGCCGGTGAAGAGCGGAATCGAAAACAAGTCCGAGGCCGACGCGGCATAATCGGAACCTTCGCTGGTTCCATACAATTCCTCCCGGCTCACGCCGACGACATGGACGGTCACCGCGCCCGCGCCGGCC
>WNFZ01001186.1_pt1 | contig 34900 bp, 35 predicted proteins | sample 5400081 | NCBI WGS metagenome assembly WNFZ01 (sample SAMN13153365, study PRJNA577476) | soil metagenome | isolation source: 80 cm soil or saprolite under grassland replicate 1 | place: USA:California | collected 2016-06-15 | reverse complement strand
TCCATTCCGTTGACGTCGTGCCGCACCACCGCGTCAGTTTGACGAAGACCGTTGCCGGTCATCGTCATCGTCGGGCATTGCGTCGGTGATGGCTTGGATCACGTGGGCCTTCGCCATGCCCGTGGTGGTCAACTGGTACACCGGGTGGCCCTTGCCGTCGTCGGTGGCTTCGATGAACCCGGTGCGGATGAGCCGATCTTTGATCTCGGTGAGGGTTGAGTCCGCGACGCGAGCGCCACTGTTCCGGGTGACCTCGTAGGCCAGTTGGCCGAACCGAAGGGGCCCATTGACGGCGAGGCTGGCAATAACGAATGAGTCCCACTGATAGGTGAAGAGCGCACGAACCTGGCGAAGCCGGGCGAAATCCACGTCATCACCCCCCGTGTGGTGTTGACTGGGCGTGGCGCACCCAGGCTCCACTTCAATCGAAGGTGACAGCGGGTGTCAAGGCTATAACGCCAAGATCCCTAACGGTTCGCCGAGATTCGGATCTTATGTGACGAAGGCGAGAGCGATCGGGCATTGCCCGATCGTCCATTACGGGGAGTCGCTCGGCACGATCCCGTTGCTTGCCTCCTGGCGCTGCGCCCACTCCTCGATTTCCACCAGGCGGTCATAGAGGGTCCGACCCCGCGGGGTGATTTCTACTGTTGGTGGCTTTGCGATTACCTGCTGTGATGTGAACCGGGCGGCGCCGAGCGACTCCAGACAGCGGGCCGCCGTGGTGATGACCTTGGACTTTTCGGGTCGTTCGTACGGGGAGCGACCGTGGGCGAGGTCGTCGAGGACCTCCAGTGCCAGGGGGGTGCAGATGAGATCGCGTGCCTTGTCCAGGGCGTCGAGAAGGTCGCGGGACATTGTTGCTCCCCAATGTGCGGGCGGCCGGGACAGCTTGTTCGAAGACGCTGTGGACAGTCTGATGGGCCGGCGGCGTGCGGACAAGTGCCGTTCCTGCACTCGTGCCGGGCACTTGCCCGGGACGAGTAGGCGACACACGTAACCGACACAAGTCGGCGACCCACGTACCCGGCACACGTACCTGGGCTACTTGGCAATTCTTAGTGGCGCGAGGGTGAATGAATGCATGAACCTAAAGACCAGACTTCGCATTCACTGCGGTGGGGGACGAAACGTGGGGACGTGGATCCGGCTGGCGCTGCTGTTCGGCGCCACAGCGGTCGTGCTTGCCGCATGTGGGCCAAACAGGCCTGAGCCGGCGCCGAGCTCGGCGCCGGCTACCTCCGCCACCAGCTCGGCGCCCTCGTCGTCACCCACGGCCGGCGCAGGCGCGGCGACTGCTTTGGACGCCTACCGCGGCATGTGGAAGGCGTACGTCGAGGCGATCCGCATCCCCGATCCCGCCTATCCAGACCTGGCCCGCTACACACAAGGCGACGCGTTGAAAGTGTTCGTCAACGGGCTGACATCGGTACAACGCGACGGCTTGGTGGGCAAGGGCGACGTGACGCTGCACCCCTCGGTGACCGGCGTCAATCCCAACGCATCGCCGCCCACCGTAGAGATCAAGGACTGTGTCGACACGTCACAGTCGCATCTGGTGAAAAAGGACGGCTCGCCCTATCAGGACACCCCGGGCGGCCGGCGTTCAGCGACCGCCACGGTCGCCCACCTCGCCGACGGGACGTGGAAGGTGGCCTCGTTCGCCCTTCTAGCAGTCGGAACGTGCTGAAGTTGAGGATCAAACATGGTCACAGGGGTACGAAGAATTCTCACGGTGGGGGGTGTGGCAGCCGCGCTCCTGCTGGGTAACGCGGTCGCCGCCCGGGCGGACTTCGGCGATCCGGTGAACTGCGTCGCCGATCCGACGAACCCGGCGTGCGTGATCCAGATCGGTACGCCGGGCGGGCCGGGTGACGGGGGAAGCAGCGGCACCGCGGGGTGCCACGACTGGAAGGGCCGCGCAATCCCGTGCTACATACCCGGCAAGGGCTGGCTCGGCGAGGGTAACTGCTACTTCCAGCGCGCCACGGGCACCGACCTGGCGCTGGCGGAGACATTGGGCGGCAAGCTCAACCCGCCGGAGTACTGGTACACCGGCGCATGCGGTGATCCGATCACGAACTTCTGGCCGGCCGGTCTGACGGTCCTGCGCGCGTACGACACCGCCCCGGGCATCACCTTGCTGGCGCAGGAGGCGGTCCGGCATCTCAAGCTGCCCGCGCCGCAGATCCGGCTCAACCCGGATAGCTCACCAAAGGACCCGACGGCGCCGCCAGTTCCGCAGGTGGTGTTCGTGCCGACGTGGCTGTGGATCGACTCGGCCGTGTGGGCGCCGCGGTCCGCGACCGCGAGCCTGGCCGGGCTCTCGGTGACGGCCGTGGGCACCCCCACGAAGGTCGCCTGGTCCACCGGCGACCGCCACACGACCACTTGCGGCCAGGGCACGGCGTGGACGCCGAGCGCCGATCCGAAGGCGGCGTCACCGGACTGCGGGCACGTCTACTCCACACCGTCGCGCACCGCCGACGGCGGCAAGTACACGGTCACCGCGACCATCACCTGGCGGGTGACCTGGTCAGGCGGCGGCGTCACCGGGACCGAACCGGCGTTGACGTCGACGGCGAGCGTGCAGGTCGCGGTGGTCGAGGCCTCCGCCGTGAACACCAGGTCGTAAGGAGACTGTCGATGGCTACAGCGACGACCAGCCGGCCCACCCGCGCCGTGCCCGCCCCGGCCGCGGTCGCCACACCGGGCACGCGGCGACGCCGCTCGCTGCCCCGCATGATCTTTGGCGCACTGGCTGCGGTGCTCGGGGCGGTCGTGTTCGGCGTGGTAGGACTGCGCGCCGACCCGGGCGTGGACGTGCTCGCGGTGGCGCGGCCAGTGACCGCCGGCGCGCAGATCGTCGACGCGGACCTGCGGGCGGTGCACATCGTCGCCGACCCGGCCCTGCGGGTGTTCCCGGCGTCGCAGCGGGCCAGCGTGGTGGGGCAGATCGCGGCGGTGCCGCTGGCCCCGGGGTCGCTGCTGACCGCCGGGCAGCTGGGCGGGGTGACGGATCCGCCGCCGGGCCAGTCAGTGATCGCGGTCGGGGTGAAGACCGGCCGGGCTCCCGCCGGCCTTGCACTTGGGGCGTCGGTGCTCGTGCTGGTGGTCCCCCAAGGCGGCGCGCAGGCGGCACCGCCGCTGCAGGCGCCGGCCGTGGTGCGGGCGGTGGACCCGACCGACACCTCCGGAGTCACTGTGGTGACGCTGCAGCTCTCGGCCGAGTCGGCCGTGCGGATCGCGTCGGCCACCGGCGACGTGGCGCTGGTACTGCAGAACCCAGGCAGGTGAGACACGCAGATGCTGATCACATTCGGATCGGTGAAGGGCTCGCCGGGCACGACGACGTGGGCGCTCGCGCTGGCAGCCCGCTGGCCACACGCCGACCCCACGCCCGTGGTGGTGGAGCTCGACTGCGTCGGCGGCGACCTGGGCAGCCGGTGGCACATCCACGACGAGCCCGGTCTCGCGGGGTTGGTCACGGGTGTCCGGCACAACCCGGTCGGCGACGGGGCCGAGTTCGTGCAGCGGCTGCCGGTCGGCGTGGATGTGGTGGTCGCCCCGCCGGGCGACGCGGCGGCGGCCACCATCGCCGAGTTCGCCACCAGAGGTCCGGCCGTGTTGCGGGAGTTGGCCGCGACGAGGCCGGTGTTCGCCGACCTGGGCCGGCTGGATCCGCACTCGCCGCTGCTGTCCTATCTGGACAAGGCGGATGAGCTGCTGCTGGTGGCCCAGCCGGTGCCCGAACAGCTGCGCCACCTGCGTGCGCGGGTGCCGATGCTGACCGGCCGGTGTCCGCTGGTCCGGCTGGTGCTTGTCGGTGCCGGCCCGTACCGGCCCGATGAGATCGCCACCTACCTCGACCTGCCGGTGGCGGCCGTGGTGCCGTCGGATGCGACCGGGGCGGCGATTCTGGCCGGGCGCAAGCGGCAGGCGATGGGCTGGACACGGCGGCCGTTGCTGGCCGCGGCACGCAGCCTCGCCCTGACCTACGACGCTGAGGCCGCGCCGATCGCCGGCCCGTCGGTGACCGACACGACGACCGCGCAACCTTCGACGCCGGTGGAGGTGACCCTGTGACCGCCCCCGGACAACCGGTGGGATCGGTGCGCGACCAGCTGCATACCGAGGTGTCGCAGCGGCTGGCATCAGCTGCCCGCCAGGGCGAGGTCGACGACCGCGGCAGCCTCGTCGAGCACCTGGTGGCGCAGGTGCTGCGAGAGCACACCATGTCTGCCCTGGCCAACGGCCGCCCGCCGATGACCGAGGACGCCGAGGAGCAGCTGCGCCGCTCCCTGATCGACGCGTTCACCGGCCTGGGTGACCTGCAACCGTTGATCGACGACCCGGATATCGAAAACATCGACGTCAACGGCGCGGAGAACGTGTTCGTCACCTACGCCGGCGGCAACGGCAAGCGGGTGCGGGTGGGCGCGGTCGCCTCCTCCGACCAGGAGCTGGCGGACATGCTCCGCAAGGTCGCGGCCAGTCTCGGGGTGCAGGAGCGACGTTTCGACCCGGGTCTGCCTCGGTTGAACCTGCGCCTGCCCGGCGGGCACCGGCTCTTTGCCGTCATGGCGGTCGCCGAGCGGGTCTGCGTGTCGATCCGCCGGCACCGGTTCATGCAGCTCACTCTTGCGGAGATGGCCGATCTCGGGTCGATGACTCCGGGGATGGCCGGCCTGTTCGAAGCCATGGTGACCGCGCGGCTCAACATCGTTGTCTCGGGTGGCATGGACACCGGCAAGACCACGATGGTGCGGGCGCTGTGCCGCGCCATCGAACCGCATGAGCGGATCATCACAGTCGAGGACCCGTACGAGCTGAGCCTGGACACCGATCCGGCGCACCCCGATGTGGTGCCGATGCAGCCCCGCGACCCGAACATCGAGGGCGAGGGCGGCATCGACATGACCACCTTGGTCCGGTGGGCGACCCGGATGAACCCGTCCCGGGTGGTCGTCGGCGAGGTCCGCGGGCCCGAGGTCATCCCGTTGCTGAACGCACTCAACCAGGGCACCGACGGGTCGATGACCACCATCCACGCATCCAGCACGCGGGAGGCGTTCAAGAAGATCGCCGGCTACGCCCGCCAGGCGAAGGAGCAGCTGCCCTTCGACGTCACCTACCAGCTCATCGGCGGTGGGGTGCACGTGGTGGTCCAGCTCGGCAAGACCGCCGACGGCGCCCGGGTGGTGACCGGCGTGCGGGAGGTGGTCGACGCCGACGCGACCCAGGTCCGCTCCAACGAGATTTTCAAGCCGGGACCCGACCGTCGGGCGGTGCTGGCGGCCCGGTTCAGCGACGACACGATCGACAAGCTGCTCGACGTCGGGTTCGACCCGATGGTGCTCGGCGGGGGAAGGTAGCCGATGGCTGGCCTGTTCGTCCTATGTGGACTAGTGGTAGGGGCCGGGGTATGGCTGGTGGTCACGGGCGCCCGCCGGATGGAGCGCCCGGACCGGCCCAGTACCCGGGCGCGGCTACGGGACAAGCTGACCGGCAGCGCCGGATACCGCCTGGCCGCCGCAGTCGCCGTAGCCGTCGTGGTGGCTGCGGTGACCCGCTGGCCGGTCGCCGCGCTGCTGGCCGCGCTGTTCACCTACGCGGCCCCTTCCCTGTTGGGTGGCGGCCGGGTGGAGGCGGCGTCGCTGGCGAAGCTGGAGGCGATCGCCTCGTGGACCGAGGCGCTGCGCGGGTCCTTGCGCTCCTACGCCGGCATCGAGCAGGCGATCAAGGACACCGCCGAGCTGGCCAAGCCGCCCGTGCACGCCCAGACCGCCGGGTTGGCGGCGGCGTTGGGCGCCGGTGTGCGGCTGCCGGTGGCGTTGACCAGCTTCAAGGCCGACGTCGACCACCACGCCGCCGATCTGGTCGCCACCGCGCTGCGCAAGGCCGCGGCCAGCCATACCGGCAACCTGGCCGCCCAGCTGGGCTGGCTGGCCCACGCGGTGCGCGAGCGGGTCGCCGCGATGCAGCGGGTCGAGACCGCCCGCACCGAGGCGAAGACCTCCGCCCGGCTGGTGATCATCATCGTGGTGGTGGTCGGTGTCGGCCTGTACGTGTTCAACCGGCCGTTGCTCGCCCCGTATGGCAGCCCGACCGGGCAGGTGGTGCTGCTGCTGGTCGGCGCTATCTGGACCCTGGCGGCGGTGTGGCTACAGAAGCTGACCCGCATGCCGGAACCGACCCGGGTCCTCAAAGACGACCCCGAGACGAGGACACCATGACCGGATCCGTCACCTGGATGGTGCTGGCCGGCGGGGTCGCCGGCGGTGGGGCGGCGCTGTTCGTGACCGGGTTGAACCCGCCCCGCCCGGCGCTGGTCGATGTGCTGGACCGGCTCTCCCGCCCGCCGGCGCTGCCGGTGACAGCCCGCCGACGCTTGGACCTGGCGGTGGCCGCGCCGCTGTCCCGGCTGGGGTTGCCGCGCCTGCGGACGCGAAAGGATCTGGCGATCCTGGACCGGGACCCGGCCGAGTACCTCGCCCAGCAGATCGTCATCGCGGTCGCCGGGATGCTGGTGCTGGGGCTGTTGCCGGTGCTGTGGGGTCTGGGCGGTCAGCTGCCGCTATGGCTGGCGCTGCTCGGCGCCGGGATGGCCCTGCGCCACACGCACACCCGGCTGCACACCGCCGCCGAGGCCCGCCGCGACCAGATGCGCGAAACGCTGTCCACGCTGCTGGACCTGGTCGGCGGCAGCCTGGCCGGTGGGGCCGGAGTCGAGCAGGCCCTCGACGACACCATGGACGAGCTGTCCGGCTGGGCCGCGACCCGCATCCGCCGCGAGCTTCACGCCGCCGCGCAGACCCGCGGCCGGCAGCGCGTGCACACCTGGACCGCGCTGCGCGAGTTGGGCGCTCAGATCGGCGTCGACGAGCTCACCGAGCTGGCCACCGCGACCGAGCAGGCCGCTGGCGGCGCCCCGGTCGCCGAAACGATGGCCGTCGTCGCGCGCACCATGCGCGCCCGCACCACCGCTGAGATGGAACGCCAGTCGCACGCCAAGAGCGCCCAGATGGCGTTGCCGATCATGCTGTTCGGCCTCGGCTACTTGATCTTCCTGCTGTATGCGGCGATGGGCGCCATCAGCGCCGGCTTGAACCACTAAGGAGGTACCACTGTGATCGCCATCATCAACCGGCTGGTCATTCGAGGCATCGTGGCCCTGCACCGAGCCGACGACCGCGGCGCGCAGACCGTCGACATCATGTTGTGGGTCGCCGCGTTCATCGTCATCGTCGGTGCGGTCGGGGTGATCTTCCGCGATGACCTGAAGGGCTTCTTCAACAGCATCAGCTACACCATCGGCTTCACCGCGGGGCCATGAGGCAGCGGCAGCGGCGGCGCATGCTGCGACGGCGCGACGGTGACCGCGGCGCGGTCACCGTCGAGATCGCCGGCTACACCACGCTGATGCTGCTGACCCTGCTGGTCGGCGTCCAGGTGGTCATGTGGGGCATGGCGGCGCTCGGCGCGCACTACACCGCCAACCACGCCGTACAGACCACCCGGGTCCACGGCGGCACCGTCGCGGCCGGTCAGGCCGACGCGGACGCCATCCTGACCTCCGCCGTCGGCAACGCGCTGGACGACCCGCAGGTCACCGTCACCCGCACCGCCACCACGGTCACCGTGACGGTCCGCGGGACCGCGATCTCGATCATTCCCGGGTTCCGGCCGTCGGTCACCGTCACCGTCCAAGCACCGGTCGAGAGGATCAACTAGCGATGCGCGCATGGTCAGGATCATTGGCGTCGCACCTGGCAGCCCGGCGGCGCGACGACCGAGGGTCGGTGTCGGTGGAGCTGGCCGGGTTCGTGCTGCCGGCGATGCTGGTCACCATCGTCATCGTCGCCGCGGCCTTCAACCTCGCGATCTCCCGGCTCGATCTGGAGACCGCCTCGGCCGCCGCCGCCCGGGCCGCCTCGCTGCAGCGCAGCTCGGCCGCCGCTGTGACCGCCGCCCGGCAGGCCGCCGAGGCCGACCTCGCCGGGCGGGCCATCACCTGCGCCAACCTGACCGTCGACACCGACACCAGCCGGTGGGGCCGCGGTGGCTCCGTCACCGTCACCGTCCAGTGCACCGTCTCCATGGCCACCCTCGCCCGGATGAGCGGCATCCCGGGCACCTTCACCGCCACATCCACGTCCACCGCGCCGATCGACACGTTCCGTCAGCTCGCCACCGGATTCAGCGGGCCCGACCGCAGCCCGGCGGTGAGCCTTTGATGATCGTATCGTTGGAGCCGGAGCTGCTGGAGCGGCTGTCGCGGTTGGACGGCGGGGCAAACGCCGCCGTGGCCGAGGAGCTCGACGCCGACCTGGCCGCGGCGGTGCGCCGCACCGCGGTCATGCGCCGGCTGTTCTACGCCGCAGTGCTCGCCGTCGCGTTGTACGGCACGGCCACCGGCGCGGTGGCCCAGTTCGGCCTGCCGTGGTGGGTCGCCATCGGCGGCATCTTCGCCCTGGAGCTCGGCGGGGTGGTGTTCTTGTCCAACGCCGAGGTGCGCCGGCGTCTTGGCGAGCACGCCTCGCTGTCACGGCTGCTCGGCGCCGCCGTGGCCGGCGCCGCCGCCACGTTCAACGTGCTCACCCACCGCAACCTGCTGCTCGGCGGGTTCTTCGCGCTGATGAGCGTGCTCGGCTTCCTGGCCTGGTGGCTGGACGTGGAGAACAAGCGCCGCGACCGGCTACGCGCCCGCGGGCAGCTGGCCGCCGCCACGCCCTCCTACGAGCTATGGGGACACTGGCTGCGCCATCCGGTCGTGACCAGGCGGGCCCGCGGGTTCGCCAAGGCGTACCCGCAGCTTGGTTTGTACGGGTCGCTGGAGGCGACGCTGATCACCATGCGCCGCGAGAAGCGCAACGCCGCCCTCGCCGACGCGCTCCGCACGCGCATCCGAGCGGCGGTCGGCAAGGACATGGCCGACATCGCCGTGCTCACCTTCGATATGGACGAGGTGGCCAGTCGGCTGCGCGACGGCGCCGACTACGACGGCCTGACCGCCCTGCTGGGCAGTGAGCTGACCGCCGAGCGGGTGCTGCACGGCCGCGACGACCAGACCGCCCTGGCCGCCCGCGCCTGGCTGGCCGACCACCGCGACGGCGACCCTCAGCCGATCTCCGGCCCACACCTCGACCAGGACGAGCACCGCGACCCGAGCAGATTGACGCCTCGTGGTTTGCCATCCGCACCGCAGCGGCACGAGCCCGACGACGCAGGCGAGGTCGACGCGGCGGCGACCATTGGGATGCCACGCCCCGACCAGCCGCCCGCGCACGTCAACGGGCATACACCGCGACCGCACGACAGCGGCGCCTCCGTCAGCATCCCGGCCATCCGTCTGGGCTCGCGAAACGGCGTCACGGTCAGCCTCGACGACGCCGACCAGCCGGACTCGTTCGCTGATGGAGTGCGGTCGCCGGAGGGCTCGATGGTGCGTCACGACCGCGCGGCTGGCCACGCGGGTGTCAGCTATCTGTCGGACCACCAGCCGGATGAGGATGGCGTCGACCCGGCCGCGGTCAAGGTTCGGATCTTGGGTCCCCCGGCCCTCATCGACGCGGACGGCAGCCCTGTGCGCGGCCTGCGGACCAAGAGCACGGAGTTGCTGGTCTACCTGGCGGTGCACCGCGACGGCGCACCCCAGGCCGACATCGTGGCGGCCATCTGGCCCGACGTCACACCTGAGCGTGCCGCCCAGCGACTGTCCACCTGCCTGGCGAACCTGCGAAGCATCATCCGTCAGGCACGCGAGTCCAGTGATGCTGACGGTGGGGACGGCGACACCCGCGTGGAACCGGTCGTCAACACCGCCGGCACCTACCGCCTAGACCCCGCCATCGTCACGGTGGACTGGTGGCAGACCGTCGACGGGTACGCGCGCGCCGCGAGAAACGGCACCGACAGCACCAACCTGGCGCAGTGGCGGCACGCGATCGGTGAGGCGCTGGACAGTCTCGCGGAGGACAGCGACTACCCGTGGATCGACGCCGAGCGGGAACGAGCGCGCCGCGACCTCGCCCGGCTCGACAACAGACGGGACGGGTGACCGTGTCAGGCCAGCGCCACTCGGAACAGGCGACTCTGTCGAGCCGCGATACCTGGACGCCTGTGCAACCGACCGGGAAAGGAGCGTGACCATGAACCCGAGTCGGCACACCGTCCACGGCAACGGGATCGTGCCTCAACCCCGTCGCGGCATCAGCCACCAGCCCACCAGTCGTCCACTGTGGAGTCGTCTGTTGCGGCTGATCCGCGACGACCGCGGCTCGGCGACCGCGTTCGGGCTGTTCCTGATCGTGGTCGTGCTCGTCCTGGCCGGCGCGATGATCGAAGGCGGCAACGCGATGAGCGCCCGCGGCCACGCCACCGACATCGCCCAGCAGGCCGCCCGAGCCGGCGCGGACGAACTCGACCTGGGCGCATTACGGAAAGAAGGGCTCGTGCGTATCGACCCGGCCGCCGCCCAAGCCGCGGCCACCGCGTTTCTGGCCCAGGTCGGCGAGACCGGCACCGTCACCGCAACCCCCACCCAGGTTTCAGTCACCGTGACGGTGACCCGGCCCGGGATCCTGGTCCCGATTCTGGGCATCAAGACCCTCACCGTCCGCGCCACGGCCACTGCGGCGCCGATCACCGGATAGCCGGGAAGCGAGGCCTGCCGCATGTGGACATTCGCCGCTCGGGCATTGACCCGCCTGACCAGCGCTGTCGGCCTGCTCGCGCTGGTGGCGGGGATCCCGGCCGGTCAGCTGCGCTACATCGGCTGGCCCCTGCCCGACCACGTGCCGTCAACGGACCAACTGCGCACGGCGCTCACCAGCCGCGACTGGCTGACCGACGCCACGCTCGTCGACGGCCTGTCCGTCCTGCTGTGGCTGCTGTGGGTGCTGTTCATCGTCTCCGTCGTGGTGGAGCTGACCGCCTCCATCCGCGGCGTGCGCGCTCCCCGGTACCGGCTGCTGGCCCCAACCCAGGGCATCGCCGCCGCCCTGGTCGCCGGGCTCACCGCCACCATCGTCGCGACCACCCCGGCGCTGACGCCGGCCCCGCTTGCGCCGCCGGCGCACGCCTCCGCCCGCACGGCGGCCGTTGTCGTCGTGCCGGCCGTCTACACGTCCACCGTTGCCCCTGCGGCGCACGTCGACGCCGTGGCGCTCAAACCGGTCGGCTCGGTCACGGTCCTCATCGATGGCCGCCCCTACGAACACAAGGTGGTCAAAGGCGAGTCGCTGTGGCGCATCGCCGATCGGTTCCTGGGCGACCCCGAACGGTGGCCCGAGATCTGGGAGCTGAACAAGGGCAAGTACTGGCCGCACGTGTCCGGGCGCACCACGTTCAGCGACCCGGACCTGATCTTCCCCGGATGGGTGCTGACCCTGCCCACCGACGCCGCAGCCCCGCCCGGCGCCCAACCAACCGACCCGCCCCCGGAACAGACGCCCCCACCGGGCACCACCAGCCCGCCGCCGTCGGCGAACCCGACGCCGTCGACCAGTCCCACCATCACGGCGAGCCCCAGCCCGTCGGCGACCGCCCCGAACGGCGGCGGCGTGCTGACACCGCCCTCAATTGTCCCCACACCGTCGGCGACCGCGACGCCCGCCCCGTCGACCAGTGCCGCGGGTTCCGCCACGCCGAGCCCCTCAACCACCGCCTCCGCTGGCACCTCGGCGACCCCGACCGGGTCGTCACACCCGGCCGATGAGGATGACCCGTCGTACGGGATGCCGGGCTGGATCGAGATCGTCGGCGGGTTCATCGGCGCCGGCCTGGGCGCCGGGCTGCTCTACGCGGCGGCCCTGGTGTGGAAACGCCGCCGCCACCACTACAAGCCGACACCCATCACCACCCCGGTCCTTGACGACCCCGACCTCACCCCGCCGCTCGGCGCCCTCACCCACATCCGGCAGACCCTGCGCCGCCACACACCCGAGCTGCTCGACCACAAGCCCGAACCCGGCCCGACGGTCCGTCAATACACCACTGCCGACGTCAAACCCCCGTTGCCGCCTGTTGGCCCCACCGGCGCAGAACTCGCCGGCGTCGGCACCCTGCCGGTCTCCGCCGGACTGGGCCTGTCCGGGCCGGCCGCCCTGGACGCCGGCCGAGCGCTGCTGGCCGCCACCCTCACCTCCGGCCACGCCGACGACCCGGACGCCCGAGGCCAGGCCATCGTCCCCGCCGCCACCATCGCGACCCTGCTCGGCGTGTCCGCGGTCGACCTCGGCCCCATGCACCGGTTGACAGTCGCACCCAGCTTCGCCGACGCCCTCACCCTCGTCGAGGAAGAGATCATCCGCCGCAGCCGGATCATCGCCGACCACGAGGCCGCCGACGTGCCCGCGCTGCGCGCGACCGAGGCCCTGGCCGAACCGCTACCGCAGCTGCTGCTCATCGCCGACGTACCCGAGGAAGGCTGGCACACCCGGCTGGCCACCGCGATCCGGCTCGGCAAGGCCGTGGAGATCGGCACCGCACTGATCGGCGACTGGCCGCACGGCACCACACTGACCGTCGCCGCCGACGGCAGCACCACCGGCGGCGACGGGCAACGGGTCGCCGTGCTCGACACCAATGCCACCAGCGAGATCCTCACCATGCTCCGCGAAGCCCACGGCGACGCCGCACCCACCCGCCATGCGCCGGCGCCGACAGTGCCGGAAGGCCAGGACACTCCAGCGCCGACCGGGCGGGCTGGCCACGACGCGCCGGCGCCAGCGGCGGAAAGCGGCGACGAGACCGCCCCGCTGGCAACGGCAGCCACCACCACGCCAGACCGGGTGTCGACACCGACCGGCGTCCGTGTCGTCTCCGTGCGTGTGCTGGGTTCCCCGGCGATCCTCGGCACCGACGGCACGCCCGTGCGCGGGCTGCGCGCCAAAAGCCTGGAACTGCTGGTGTACCTCGCCGTGCACCGTCGGGGCGCATCGCTGGATGACATCATGGAGGCAATCTGGGGCGACGCCAAACCGCGCCGCGCCGCCGAGCGCCTGTCGACATGTGTGGGCAACCTGCGCGGCGTCATCCGCACCGTCGCCCAACCCTCGTCAGCAACCAAGGACGCTGACGGCGACGAAAAGAACCGCAAACAGATCGACCCCGTCGTCAACACCGGCAGCCACTACCACCTCGACCCGGCGCTGCTGCACGTCGACTGGTGGACCGTGCTCGACGAGTACGCCCAAGTCGCCGCCGCTGACGACGACACCACCCGGCTGGCCCACCTGCAGACCGCGATCGGCGCCATCGGGGGAGTCCTCGCCGACGGCATGGACTACGAATGGATCGACACCGACCGCGAGCACACTCGCCGCCGCACCGTCAAGATCTACGCCCAGGCGGCGCAGCTGCTCGCCGACACCGACCCGCACCAGTCCCGTGCCTACAGCGACGTCGCCTGCGAACTGGACCCGCTCTCCGACGAGCTGGCCCGACGCGCCATGCACGCCGCCGCCCAGGTCGGCGACGCCGACGCCATCCGAGATCGGCTGACCGTCCTGCGCCGCTCGCTCGATGACGCCGGCATCGAGCTCGACCCTGACACCGAACAGCTCGCCACGAGCCTGCTCCGCGACCTGGCCAACCCGTGACACCGCCGGTCGTGGCCGCCGTCGCAGTGGCCGGTGTCCTCGCCGCCGGATGGGTACGCGCCCAGGTGTTCATCCACAGCGTTGCGCCGCAACAGCCGTGGCGGACGGCCTGCCGTCGCTGCCAACACCCAGTGATCACCTCCCGGCTCGCCTACGCCTGGTTGCCGCGGTCACGCTGCCCGCACTGCCGCGACCGGATCGGGCCCCGCGCCGCGATCGTGGAGGCCACGACGGGAGGCGTAGCGGTACTGCTGGCGTGGACGACCACCGACCCGCTCGTCCTGCTCGCGTTCCTCCTGTTCGCCGTCGCGGGTACCGCGCTCGCGTTCGTCGACCTCGCGGTGCATCGGCTGCCGGACCGGCTGACCCTGCCCGTGTTCACCGCCGCCGCAACGCTGCTGGCCGTGGACGCGATATGGCACCACCGGCTGGCCAGCGGCATCGGCGCCATAGCCGGTGCCGTGGCCAGCGCGGCCTTCTACCTTCTGCTCGCGATCATCGCCGGTGGCGGCGCCGGGGACATCAAACTGGCCCTGGGCACCGGCCTGGTCCTCGGGTGGCACGGCTGGGCGAGCATCCCGGCTGGCATGCTGCTGGGGTTCGCCCTCACCTCACTATGCGCAGCCGCGATGGTGCTGACCGGGCGGCTCAAGCGCGGCGACCACATCGCCCACGGACCCGGCATGCTGGCCGCCGCCCTCGCCCTGACGATCGCGGCCGGGCTGTAACGGATCCAAAGCCCGTGACCGATTCCCAATCGTCGATCTCGGACGGCCGTTTCCCTCGTCAGGTTGAGACTGGAGTTGTCCATGACGTGTCTCGTCGGTCGCGGATCAATTCGGTCGAGCCAGTCTGGGTGCCTGCCGTACCGTGAGGTCGTGACACCGGATGAAGACGCGAAGCTGCGGCATCTCGGCCAAGCGCTCGAAACGGTGAGCCGGTGGGAAAGCGATGTGACGGGCCGCCAGGGAGGTGCCTGGCGGGCCGCGCCTGGCAGCGAGCTGGAAATTGACGACAAGCTCGCTCACCCATTCAACGTCAGTCCGGTTCCCTGGAGCGCGATCACGGCTGCCGTCAGCCATCTTGGGGCGCTGCGGGACAGTCTCTTCCAATCGACCGGGCCAGCCGAGGTGCGTGCTCGGATACACACCCATGGCCAGCTAACCCTCGTACGTGGAGCGCTTGAGAACGCCTCAATGGCGTTCTGGCTCCTCGAAGACGATCAGTCGGTTGAGCGGATCGTTCGGCGGATGCAAGAGGACTGGGAGGAAGTCCGCCAGCTTGAGGTGGTCCGTACCGAGATCGGCTCGCCGTCGGCGAAGACGATGGTCGACCGCGAACAGGAGATGACCAACCTCCTGGTCAAGGTCGGCGGCGATCCATCCAGACTGAAGAAGCGACCAGGCTACGGCGAGATCGTGAAGCTCGCCGGCGCGAGCCAGCCGACGGGGGCGAAGACTGCATTTGTGATATGGAAGGCGTGCAGCTCCGTCGCTCATGGGGAGTTGCGTGGACTCATCGCGTACTTGAAGAGCATGGCGGTGGGATCGCCCTCGCCCGGGATGCAACTCAACCAGGTCACCGGAAACATCGACTTGATGAGCATTGGCGGCATGATCGCGATCGGTACCACCAGGCAAGCGCTGAGGCTGTACGCGAAGCGCTCGGGGACGACGATCCCGATCTGAGGATGGCCTTCCGTGGCAGTTCGGATGGCTCGCTGCGAGACCCGCTTCAGCGCAAGGCGCTGCCGCGCACGCCACTCAGGTTCCATGCCGGCCCGCCGTCGGGCTCGTGCAAGCGGCTCACACCTCCATGTGAGGACGGCGGGGGGGGGCGGTGGTAGTCCGGACCGGACGTGCATGCACATTCGCAAGCGGGGCGGTCGGGAGCGGTGAAGCCGCTTGACCAGTCAGAGAAGGATGTCGTCATGACCCTGGCCACTGTGATACGCGACGCGTACGGCCCCACCGACAGCCAGGACATGCGAGGGGCACTCCGCCGCCTGTTACCCACCAACAGCTACGAGTGGCACTCCTTCGGTGTCTACTGCTTCTGGGACCCCGAGACGCGCGACGTCCTCATATGTCGGCCTGGCACGCAATATTGAGCGTCGCTTCGCCCAGCACAACGGCGTGCTCGGGACCTCAGCCAGAGGAAACAAGCGGGCGGCGATAGCCAAGTGGTTTCTTACGCGCCCCCAACTGGGGTACAGCATCATTGTGCAGTCGGCGGCGGTCGTGCCGCTCGAAGACTTTGGCCTCGACACCTCATCGGAGATCACCGCCATCGGCGAAGGGCAGCTCATCGAGGCCCACCGTCAGCGTTTCGGCGCTCGACCGCCGTGGAACGAGATGGGCGGTTCGACCTACGGGCAGGTTGGGCCGGCCACACTCGGCCGGGTACTTCGCGCTCCTCACCGGTGGGTCGATGGCCTTCTCGTTGCGCAGGACGATCCGGCAGCTCGCCGCCGAACCCGAGTCGGTCGACCGCGAAATGACCCTCCACGGCGCCCGGATGCACGCACTGCACGAGTGCGGCATGACCGGACGCTGCGACACGATGTCGCACGTTATGAGTTAGTTCCGTCTACTTTGGAGGCTCAGTGTTGATGCTGAGGACGTGACTGCGGGTCAGTGTTCCGGACCTGTCCCTGCCCTGACGTGCGTGGCCGGTAACGGCCGGGTGCGAAGCTCAGGGGAAAGCCCAAGGGTGCCCGTTCCGACCGGGTGTCACAGGTGAAGGGAAGGCCGAGAGGGCGAATGACCCTGAATCCTTGTCGATGCCTCGTCATCATGACATCCCGGGTCGGTGGGTAGCACCGGGGTGGTAGGGGCCGGCCGTTGTGAGGCGGCAGGCGGCGACCACGGACGTCCCGATGGTTGTAGGAACACCGCCGCCCCCGGGGTAAAGAGGACGCCCGATCCGGCCGTGTCTCATGCGTGTGGAACGTGGAAATCCCGTCCGGGTCCGGCGGGCGTCGCCTGGACGCTCGTCGGCAAGCCAACTGTGAGGAGAGCTGGATTCCCGGGCGGGAACAGGACGCCCAAGAAGCGAATGCCGGCGGCCGAAAGGGCAGCGGGAAACCGCGACGACAACACTGGTCCTCCAGCTGGTGGTCGTGGATAACCGGCCGGATACCGGGCCTGGTGCCCGGCCGCGAAAGCGGGCTGACATGAGGCGGGTGAGCCTATGGAGACGACGTGTCGTGACGACCGGTACCGAGGGACAAGTTAGACACCCATGACGGTGAACGGAACCGAGGACGGGGTCCTGGTGTGGGAGGCGGTCAACTGGCCGCTGCACGAGGACAACGTACGGCGGCTGCGGCGCAGGATCTTCAAGGCGGCCAAGGACGGGGACCTGGCGAAGGTCAGGTCCTTGCAGAAGATGATGGTGCGCCACGAGGCGCGGCTGTTTCGGATGGAGGTGAAAGACCGTCCATTTCCTCGCCGTCGTAGCGGTGGGGTAAAGCTGGAGGAAGCCCGAACCGGGGGTCGCCGGGGAGGGCGGGAGCAGCCTCGACAAAGTCGCGTCGGTTTAGGACTGCCGGATGGGCCGGGCGCGGTGAGCGAGACGGGAAGGTATACGAGAGAAACCGGTTGCGTTACGCCTCTTGATTCTGCACCAGCTCGAATCCGGTAGATGTGGGCTGGGTTGCGGTGCACACCCGTCTTGCCGATGGCAGGGCGGGGAACTTCTGGTTGGGGTCTCATCAGTTCGGGCCAGGAGGTCACGGTGAAGGTCTACGGCGTAGCCGATGACGATGCCGCAGGGGTAGAGCCGGGTGCCTAACCCGTCGACCGAGCAGCAGCGAACGTGGGAACTGCCCGTGACCGTTCCTCATGCCGCCTTCGTCCAGAGGGAGTGGGGTGGGGATAGGCGCGACGCCGGCCGAAGGCGCGGGTGGGGCGGAGCCGTTGTAGTACTCCGAGCCAGGGAAAGCCTGTGCACATGGGGAAGGACGGCAGCGTGTCAGTCAAGGAGAGGATGCAATGTCCGAAGGTACGTCGGTGAATACCGGCGTCGTGGCGTGGCCGGATCCCGATTCGGCCTACGTCGCGGTACGGAAGATGCAGATCAAGTTGCATCGGTGGGCGGGAGAGGATTCTTCCCGCCGGTTCGGTGACCTGGCAAACCTCGTGTATGACCCGGCGTTTCTGGTGCATGCGTGGGAGCGCGTGTCCACCAACAAAGGGGCACGGACTCCAGGAATCGACAAGGCCACGGTGGCCTGGATCGAAACCTGGGTTGGGGTGCATGAGTTTCTGGGCTATATTCGGGACTCGTTGAAGTCGGGCGAGTTCCGGCCGGTTGAAGTGCGGCAGGTAATGATACCCAAGGCGAGCGGAAAGCTTCGCAAGCTCGGTATTCCCACTGTTGCGGATCGCGTGGTCCAGGCTAGCCTGAAGGCAGTTCTTGAGCCCATTTTCGAGGCGGATTTCAAACCGTCTTCGTATGGGTTTCGGCCTAACCGCCGGGCGCAGGACGCGATCGCCGAGATCCAGTTCTATGGCACCCGGGGATACCATTGGGTGCTGGAGGCCGATATCAAAGCCTGTTTTGACGAGATTTCGCATACGGCATTGATAGATCGCTTCCGGGCTAGGGTCAAGGATAAGCGGGCCTGCGCGTGGGTGAAGGCGTTCCTGAAATCCGGGATTATGACAGCGCTCGGGGATCGGGAAGAGACGCTGACCGGAACACCCCAGGGCGGGATACTTTCCCCGTTGCTCGCCAACATCGCTTTGTCGGCGCTGGATGACTATTTTGACCAGCAATGGCATCTGCAGATGGGAACACGGCTGCTGCGGGAAAAGCGCGTACGACACGGTCAAGGAAACTGGAGGCTTATCCGCTATGCGGATGACTTCGCCATGATGGTGTTCGGCGAGAAACACCACGCCGAAGCGTTACGCGAGGAGGTGGCAGCCGTGCTCGCCCCACTGGGGCTGCGGGTGGCACCAGAGAAAACCCGTGTGGTCCATATCGAGGAGGATGGCTTCGACTTCCTCAGCTTCACTATCCGCAGGATGCGGAAACGAGGAACACAGAAGTACTACGTCTACACCAAGCCGTCCAAGAAGGCGATCAAGACGATCAAGGACAAGGTGAAGGCCAAGACGTACAGGTCAACCCGCCACATGGCCCTGGACGAGCTGATCACCAACCTCAACCGGGTGCTGGCGGGATGGGCGACCTACTTCCGGCACGGGGTGTCCAAGGACGTGTTCAGCGCGGTCGACAGCCATGCGTGGCTGCGGCTGATGCGCTGGATACGTGCCAAGTACAAGGGCAAAACCCGGCTCGGGATGCGAGAGCTCCGCCGTCGCTTCTGCGACCAGGGGTGGAGGTTCGCCCACAACGGGGCCGTGTTCACCGGCGCATCCAGCGTCGCGGTGACCCGCTACCGCTACCGCGGTAACACCATCGCGACCCCGTGGACCCCGAAACCGGCAGCCGCCGCCAACGGCTGAGCACCGGGTAAGACACGTGGAGCGCCCGGTGCCTTGAGAGGGGCCCGCCGGGTGCGGGAGGGGGCCTACGGGAAACGGATCGGTGGAAACACCGACACCGCGCCCGTGGGCCTACCTCACCTGCGGTCATGGTCGAACACGCTGCTGAGCGTGCGGCAGGTGACGCAGCGCAACGCCGGCCGCATGACGGCGGGTATCGACGGGGAGGTTGCGTTGACCTCCTCGGCCAGGATGGCGCTGGCGGTGCGGGTGCACCGCAGCATCGTGTCCTGGCGGCCCGTGCCGGTCAGGCGGGTGTATATCGCGAAGGCGCAGGGAAAGAAGCGCCGCCCGCTCGGCATTCCCGTGATCATGGATCGGTGTCACCAGCACCGGGTCAAGACTGCGTTGGAGCCGGAGTGGGAGGCCCGGTTCGAGGCCCGCAACTATGGGTTTCGCCCCGGGCGGAGCTGCCAGGACGCGATCGAGGCGATCTACGACACGTGCAAGGGCCGTGGGGCCGCACGGGTCTGGACCCTGGACGCGGATCTGGCCAGCGCGTTCGACAAACTTGACCATGCCCACTTGATGTCGATGCTCGGGTCGTTTCCCGCCAGGGGGATGGTTCTGGAGTGGCTGAGGGCGGGGGTGTTCGAGCCGGGGAAGGGGTTCGCGCCCACCGAGGAGGGCAGTCCACAAGGTGGCGTGATCAGCCCTTTACTCCTGAATGTCGCGTTGCATGGGATGGAGTCCGCTGTCGGGGTGCGTCACAGCCCCGACGGGGTGCGCACCGCCCGGGGCAGCCCGGTGCTGGTGCGTTACTGCGACGATTTTGTGGTCTGTTGCCACACCAGGCAGCAGGCCGAAGATGTCCAGTCCCGCCTGGCGGCGTGGTTGGCGCCCAGGGGCCTGGCCTTCAACCTCGACAAGACTCAGATCGTGTCGTTGGAGGCCGGCTACGACTTCCTGGGCTTCAATATTCGCCGTTACCGCAACGGCAAGCTGCTGATCAAACCCAGCAAGGCCGCCGTGAAACGGATCAAGCACAAGCTCGCTGAGCGGATGCGTCGTCTGCGTGGGCAGAACGTCTCCGCCGTCCTCGCCGAGATCTGTCCGATCACCCGGGGATGGGCGAGCTTCTACCGGTCAGTGGTGTCCAAGAAGACGTTCAACAGCGTCGACGACTATCTGTGGAGGCTCACCTACAAGTGGGCCCGCCGCAGCCACACCGGCAAGCCGAAACACTGGATCACTCGCCGGTACTTCGGCCAGTTCAACCCCTCCAGATCCAACCACTGGGTCTTCGGTGACACCGCCAGTGGCGCCTATCTCCCGTTGATGGTCTGGACCCCGATCGTCCGCCACCGCAAGGTCGCTGGCGGGGCGTCCCCGGACGACCCCGCTCTGAGCGACTACTGGAACCAACGGCGCGGCAGAAACCAACCGCCCCTGGACCGCAGCACCCTGCGCCTACTCAAGACGCAACACGGCCGCTGTGTCCTGTGCGCGGACCTGCTCCTGCACGCCGATCGAGAGCCCCACACTCCCGAGGAATGGCGCCAGTGGCACCGCACCACCCGCAAAGCGATCACCAGGCAGATCATCGTCGCACGCGGGAAGGACGGCGGACCGGACGACACCCCGATCCGTTTGGTACACACCTCGTGCCATCGCCGAGCCGGTGGCACTAACGGAGACAACCGGTATCTATCTGCACCCGAGCCGCTCTCGGGGCTTGCTTGAGCCGGATGCGGTTGGCACCGCACGTCCGGTTCTGAGGGGGCGGCGGCGCAGCAATGCGCCGTCGCTACCCGGCTCCCGTCGACGACCAGGCAATCAGGGCGGCGCTGGAGGAACTACTCCGCAACCCCAGCCTCGGCGATGACCCATCCCGACACCTCGATTGCTGGTGCGGGCTACATTCCTCCTCGACGCACCCCACCCGGAGCGGGATTGACGCGCCGCGCCGACCGCGCAATAGACACGCGGGCTGATCCCCGAATCGAGCCATGGACTCCGGTCCGGAGCTGCGCCGGGGTAGCGACGACCTCGGCGGGTACGTCGATATCAACACTCGGAACCACCAACAGCAACCCAACAGCTACATAGCGTTACCGGGATTGAGACAGAAAAAGATATCCTGTCGCGCCGTGCGGGCGCGTCGCGTGAGGTGCCGCCCGGCTCGGGCCGGGCAACCCGTGGGAACGGATAGTCCGGCCAAACCGCGGGACGAGTGGTCACACTCGTTCGATGATGTCGCCGGCCTCGGGCAGCGTGGTCTGCCGTGCGCCGCCGTCCCAATCGACGAGCAGCTCACGGGTGATCGGGGTGTAGTCGGTGACGACGCCCTCCTCACCAGGCTCCAGGTCGGTGTAGGGATTGTTGGTGTGCACCAGGACGACTCGATCGTCTGGCATCCATTCATCCACTGTGGACATCCTCCGGTGCGCCGTGTGGGTTGGGGTTTGCATCGGTGCGGTCCGTCTGCTCGTCGCCCAGCTCGGCGGTGTGGCGGCGGTCGGCGCAGTCGCCACAGAATCCGTCCCGGCCGTCACCGTCGTCGGGGTCACCAATGCATCCCGGTGTTCGGCATCGCGACGGCGCGTTCGGTTCGCCGTGGTCGGGCGCCGTGTTGTGCTCGGTGTTCGTGCGCCGCCAGGTGGCAAGCAGCCCGACCATTGCCCGGTAGAGCGAGACCGCGGTATCGCCGTCGTCGCCGGCCTGGGGTGGCGTACTGGTGTAGAGGACGATGTCGCTGTCGTCGTCGCGGTCGCGTTGCAGGTAGTAGCGTGCTCCGGCCACGTCGACGGCGATCAGGACCCGGACGGCGGGTTGGTGCCACCGGGCGTGCCAGAGCCTGCGGATTCGTCGTGGTGGCCGGGAGCTGAGGCAGCCTGGGCACAGTTCCGCGATGAAGCAGGCCGCGACCGGCACGCCGACCGCCGAGAACGGATCGGTCAGGCCGGCGGTGGCGTAGGCGGCAACTTGGATGTGTGGCGGGTCGGTGGGGATGAGCCTGTGTGGACGCGGTAGCGCCTGGTGGCGCAGAGGCCGTCCGTCGACACCGATGACGTGCATCGACGCGGGCAGGACGGTCCAGCCGAGGCCGTGACGGTCCGCTTCGATGGTGAGGATCTTGTTGCGCAGTGCGAGCAGGGTGATGGGATCTAACATGGCGTCCTCCGTTTCACGATGAAGGCCCCGGCGCAGGCGAGCGCGGTGCCGTGGATAGGGATGACGATGGGCGTGGTCACGTGCGGTTCCGGCCAGCTGCCGTGATGCCGCTGACGCGTGCGTGCTGGCGGTCACCAGGACGAACCAGGCGGCACGCGCGGGGCTCGCCGGATGTGGCCGGCTGCCCAGCCGAGAACGCCATACCCGACCACCGCTCGTGGAGCAGCCGGGTCGATCGTCATGGCGACGTCTCGGGAGCGTCGCCGGTCGGCGGCCGGTCGTCGTCGGGGACCAGGCCGAGCCGCGCGGCGGCCGTGCGCAGGTCGTTGTCGCTGAACCCGTCGGCGTGCGCGGTGGCGCTGATGGTGCGCTGTCCGACATTCGGTGGGCGCAGCCGGCCGGCGGCCAGGGCGTCGCCGAGCAGAGTGCGGGTACCGAGGACCGCGCCGGGCTGCTGGGACCGTGGGCCGGTCAGCCGGCCGGGGTGGATGGCCTCGCGGGCGCCGCGGAAGGTGTGTCCGCCGTCGTAGTCGTCGAGGTCGCCCAGCCGGGCGGCCAACCGGGCGGCCAGCCACTGGCCAGGGTCGGCACGGTCCGGGCAGATGTCCGGGGTGACCCTGGCCCGGTCGGCCTGCACCGTCCAGTAGGAACGCTTCGGATCCCACCAGCCGGAGTCCTCACGGTAGCCGTGGCCCGGCTCGCACGCCTCGCCGTAGGCGTTCGTGTCGCTGCCGTCGAACGTAATGATGGTGGCGGTGTAGTAGATGGCCGGCCGGTCATTCGGTTGCGGCAGCCGGGTTGTGGTGGTCATGGTGGCTCGCTTTCCGCGGCCGGCGGCAGCCGGGACGGCGCCTCGCGCCGAACCCTGCATGCCGTCGGCCGCTTGACATCAGCGGGTGATGGTGGCGCCTTAAGCCGCTTGTGGTGAGGGTCAGGGAATCGGCGCGGCGGGCCGGCTCAGCGCAAGCCCAGCGCCGCGCGCTGTCGGGGTGTGAGGCTGGCCCACGTGTGCGGGTCACTGCCGTCGCGGAGCGTCCCGTCGAAGCCCGCCGCCGGCGCCTCGTCGACGCTGAGCGGGCGGTCGCGTTCGTGGAGCAGTGCGTCGACGCGCGCCTGCACGGCGGTCACGAACTGGTGGCCGTCCACGTCGTTGGCGACCGCGTCGGCACCCCACGGCACGCCCACGCCGTCGGTGTAGGCGTTCTCGTCCACGTGGTGGTGCAGGTCGTGCCAGCACCGCACCGGGGCGTCGTACAGTGGCCCGCCGTCGCGTTCGTCGACCTCGACCAGGGCAATGACGGCGCGGGCGTAGCGTTCGATGTCGGCCGTGTGAGCCGCGACGAAACCGGGCCGGGCGTGGGCGATGTGCAGGTGCGCGGCGTACCGGGCCTCAACGTCGGCGAGCCGCACATTCAGCGCGTCGCGGTCGGTCCACCGCTGCGCGATGACGTGGCGTCCGTCGCGGGTCACCTCACGCGCGTAGAGCCCGGCGGGCACCCGCACGCCCAGCACGTCGACATCGCTCGGCACGTCGTAGGCGATCACGGCGATGTCCCAGTCGAGGGAGTCGCCGGCCGAGCGCCATACGTCGAGGTACTGCAACGCGTCGATCACGTCCGCATCGACGACGGGCGTCATGGGACTTCCGGTGGTGGTCACCTCGCCGAAACGCTCGGTCAACAAGGCTTCGATCATCGAGGCGTTGCCGGCCTCCTCGATGTAGTTCAGATCGGCGACGCCGACCAGCACGGCGCGGGGCAGCGAACGCAGGAAGCGTGCCGCGTGGTCGCGGTCGACCGCCTGCTGGAACCGGTCGTTGGCCGCTTCGATGGGCGTGGACATGGCTGCACCTTTCAGTGGTGATGTTGACGGATTCCGCGGCTGAACACGGCGATACGGCCGCCCGCCTCGACGCGGATGGCGCGGACCTCGTCGGCGAACCAACAGCGGTTGATCTTGGCCAGGTCGAGGTAGCCGATCGGGATGCCGGCATTGGCCAGGGCTGTGGTCCAGCCGAGTTCGGCCATGCGGTGCTCGGTGTAGGCGAGCTGGCCGTCGAACGAGCCGAGGTAGGACTCGGTGAACGCGGCGCTGAGCCGCTGCACGCCGGGGTCGGTGGTGGTGGCGCCTTCCTCGTCGAGCCAGCCCCCGACGACCGCCACCGGCAGCTGGTGGGCGACGGCGAGGCGGCACATCGTGCACAGCGTGGGCAGGTCGAGGCGGTGCCGGCGCTCACCGTAGCGGCCGTACCTGGGTGCGCTGAGGATCAGCGCCCGGTCCGGGTCGATCCCGGCCGCCTGCACGTCGCGGCGGCTGTCGAACAGGCTCGGGCCGAGGGTGACCCATTCGGTGACGGTCGGGTCGTCGGCCGGGGCGACGCGGATCGCGGTGGCGGCCGGCGGGTTGGTCTCGAACCGGGCCTGCTCGTCGCGGCCGTCCATGGCGGCGCGCTGGTCGGCGAGCTGCCGCAGGGTGTGCCGGGGCAGGTCCGTGAGGGCTTGCGCGACGGCGGTCTGGTGGCGGCGCTGGAGGGAGGTCAGCGGGTAGTCGGGCAGCTCGACCTGTGCGGCGGCGGTGAGGTCGGTGATGTCGGCGGCGACCCGGCTGCGCCACGGTTCGGGTGTGTCGTGCAGGAACCGGTCGACCGGGTCGTAGCGGGTCGAGGATGCGGGCCGTCCGCGCAGCCGTCCGGTGGTGGTCGGCTTGAGGTTCTGGATCTCGGCGAGGGCGTCGGCGTTGGTGACGATGGACACGGGGCTTTCCCTTTCTGGGCAACGGTTGTCGGGCAGCAGGAACCGGCCCTGGACCGCCGTTGCGGCCCGGGGCTGGTGTGGACGGCAGGCTCAGTCCTCGGCGAGGTCGGCGAGGAGTTGGTGGGCGTGCGCGGCCAGGTGGCGTTGCCGGCCGGTGAGCGCGTCCGGGTCGCCGTAGGCGGTGGCGGTGGCGATGAGGTCCTCGATGTCGTCGGCGGTGTACGCGGCTGCGGTGAGCTGCCGTTCGACTAGGAGGCGGGTCAGCACCACTGGTAGCCGGCTCGTGACGTTCGTGTCGCGGTCAGGTGGGCTGGACGTCGAGGCCGAGGCGCTGACGTTCCAGCGCTACCAGGGCCCGGGCTGGGGCCTGCCAGCTGTCGTCGCCTGTCGGGGCGGGTGTGTGACCATTGACCAGGGCGTGCAGCGCGGGAATCTGCTCGGCGTAGGCACCCCCGAGCGTCTCCAGGTCGGCGCAGGCGCGCAGCGTCAGGTCGCGCATCTGCTTTGCCCACTGGCCCGGCCGGCCCCACTGCTCCCGCCGACGGCCGTGCATCGAACCTTCGCAGAGGTTGTAGCCCAGCCATACCACCGGCGGATGCACCCCGGCCGCTTCGGCGAGTAGGGCGACCTTGTCGTAGTTCCATGCCCGGCCGCCCGCGCCCATCATCCGGCGGTAGCCGGCGGGCCTGGGGCTGGTCGTCAACGTGCGCCAATACTCGGGGTGGACCGCGGTGGAGGCCACCAGGTCCTGCTCGGTGGCGAACCCGCCGGCGGCCAGCGCGTGCGGCAGCCGGTCGGTGAGCAGCCGCGCTAGTTCCCGGCGGCTGAGGGGTACGGCGGGGTCGTCGGCCCGGGAACGGCGGCCTCCTGCCGCGGGTGCACGGTCTGGCGGGTCGACGGGGTCGGGTAGCGTGCCGCCGTCGGCCAGGTATCCCAGCAGCAGCGCGGCAAACTCGCTGAGTAGGTCCTCGAACCCGCGGGTCCGGTCGCCATAGTCCGGGACCGGGATCCAGCGGCCACCGCCGCGATGCCCGACCCGGTGCGCCGCCTCGTGCAGCAGGGTGCCGAGCAGCACGTGCCGGTCGGCCAGCGCGTCGACGTGGATGGCCACGTCACCGTTGCGGGGGTTGTAGAATCCGAGCGCGCACGAGGCCGCCTCGCTGTGGGTGTACACCCGGACCCGGTCCAGCGCGAACGGCCCGATGCCGCGGCGTACGAGGCGCGTGGTGCCGGTCAACGCCGTACGCTGCGCCGGGGTGAGGGACCGCTCGGGTACCCAGGTGGTCTTGTCACGGGTCTTCTCGTAGTGGCGTTTCTGTCGCGCTCGGGCGATCTCGACGCCGAGCAGGTCCATGACCGCCCACTGGTCACGCGCGGACAACCCGCTGGCCGCCACTTCGGTGAAACCGAGGTCCACCAGGTCCAGGGCGGCCTCTTCGTTGCCGGAGCTGGTGTAGAACGTCTGGGCGGGCAGATGAGCGCGGGCCCACGTGCGCCACGCGGCCCGGGCGCGGGGTTGGGTGACCTGGGTGAAGAACTGCTCCGGTTCACGCAGACTCTCCCCGGCGAGCACGTGGGCGGCGAACCGGTCGATGACGTCCTGGTCTTCGCTGGCGGCGAGGATGGCGCGGACCGCGTCGCGCAGCGCGCCGGCCTCGATGACGGTGCGGTCGCGGTTTTGCAGCGCCTTGTCCTGCAGCGGCAGGTCGTAGGAGGCCCGGAATCCGGGGACCGTGGTGACCAGCACGCCACCGATCCAGACCCGGCCGGGATCGCCGGCCAGCACACAGGCGCCGGAGGTCGCGGGTGGGCGGTAGCCGGGTTCGGTCAGTGCCCGGAACCGTCCGATGGCCTCCTCGGCGAGGTCCTGCGGGCATGCGACGGTGATGACGGTGCCGCGGGCCCGGTCGGTGCGGAACAGGTGGTAGACGAGGACCTCCGCGCCCTGCGCGGAGCGCGACGGGATCAGTCCGCCGAGCAGCCGACGTCGCTCGACCGTCGGGGTGAAGCCGTAGCCGACCGTTTCGCAACGCACCGCGCCGATGTCCGTGCTGCGGGCCAGGACGAGGCAGGCGAGTTTCTTGCCCTCGCCGAACTGGCCGATCTGCGCGTCGGTCTTGGTGGAGTAGCCGAGGATGAGTCCCTCCTCGGGAATGCCGGGGCCACTGTCGGTGATGGTCAGGACGCCGTCGGCCCAGGCGACGGTGGCGTCGCGGTCCTCATCGACGGCGTTGGCGATGAGCTCGCACAGCCCACGCACCGGGGTCCACGACTTCACGTAGTCGGGCGAGATGGGGTAGGCGAGTGTGTCGACGGTGGTGGGGTCCGCTGCGGAGTTGATGGTCCTCGTTTCCTCGTCGTGGTGTTCGGGGTGCTTGTCGGCGCCGTCGTCAATGTCCACTGTGGTCTCCTTGGCTAGCTGGTGGCCGGGGAAACCGCACGGGTGAGCACCCCGCAGCGGGGTGCACTGTGTGTGCGGTTTCCCCGGGCCGGGTGGTGGTGTTGGGCTGGCGCGCCTACTCGGCCAGCAGGGCGGTGACGGTGTCCGGGTCGATGCCGGCGCGTATCGCCGACGCGAGCACCTGCGCGAAGTGGTCGTCGGGGTCGGCGTCCAACGCGCAGTGGACGGCGATGTCGGCCAAGGCGCCGGTGCCGGCCTGGATCGCGGCCAGGGCGAGCAGCGTGGCCGGTGCCGCGGTGAACTCGGGCTCGGCGCGGCGGACCAGGTCGGTCCACATCTCGATCTGCCATCGTTCGCCGGTCGTCTGCCGGGCGGCGAAGTCGTACAGCGAGGGCAGCTGCAGCAGGACGGTCAGCGTCGCGGCGTGCTCGTCGTCGACCGGCTGGCGGGCCCGGTAGCTGTGCTGGGCGTGGGTGAGGTAGGTGCGTGCCGCCCGTTGCAGCGCCCGTCCCAGCGGCGTGTCTAGGGCGGCGTCCGGGTGCTCGCCTGTCCCGGCGGGGCCGGCGGCATCCATCAGGTCAGAGAGGAAGGCGCAGGCCGCGACGGTGGCGGCGACCATCCGGTCGCGGGCCGGGCCGGTGACCGGGGCCAGGGTGGCCGCGAGCGCCTCGCGGTCGGGCAGGGCGACCAGCCCGGCGTAAACGGCGGTGGCTATGACCGGGCTGTCGGTGGGGTCGAACGGGATGCCCTCTGGCGGGCAGATGTCCGGGTCGTCGCAGCCCAGTCGCCAGAAGCGGCCATCGGCCACGCGCAATGTCTCGCGAATCGTGACGCCCGCGGTTCGCAGCGTGACCGTCGCCGCGCTGACCGCGGGCTCGACCTGCTCGGCGGGGCCGTAGCCGGCGAGCAGGACGCCGGCACCGGTGTGCTCGGTGATCGTCGTGGCCACCTGGTCCAGGGCGGTGTGCAGCGGCCCGAGCGGTGTGTCCACGGTGGGCAGGGTGAGCCGGGAGGCGTTGGTCAGGCGACCGTCGTCGTTGATGGCCACCAGCACCAGGCTGGAGTCGGGCTGGAAGCCCAGCAGGTACGGAATCAGGGTGAGTAGGTCGGTGGTGCTGGTGATGCGCACGGTGAGTCGTTCGGTGGGTGCCATTAGTTTCCCTTTGCTGTGTACGGGTTTGCGCTATCCCGGGGAGCCGGCGGGCACGCTGACGTACCTCGACGCGCATGGTGCGTGCTTGACCGGTGCCCGGTGGGATGGCATGGCATGACGGGTGAGCGCGCCCCGCCGGACTCCCGTTGGGGAGCGCCGGTCGCGGGCCAGGTTGGTGGTCAGATGGTGTTTTCGATCGCTTCGGTCTTGGCCAGTTGCTCGGCGTCGGCGACGTCGGGGCGGAGACGCAGACGAACCACAGGCCGTCGGTGAGCGTTTCCTCGTCGCCGCCGTAGACTTCGTGACGGCCGGCGGTGACGCCGGTGACGATGGGTTTGTCGTTCTGCCAGGCGCCGATGACGGTGTACTGCATGGGCTTGTCCTCGGATCGCCTGCGCGAGGATGCGGGCGCGCGGCAGCGCTAGCGGTGTGGGTGATGGGGATGTGCTCGACCGGGCACACAGGACGTGGCCTGCGCGGCGCCCGCGTGCGCCCGGCGGCGGGGTCAGATGCGGTACTGGGTTTCGCCGCTGTTGCTGACCTCGACGGCCAATGTGGTCGGCTGCCGGTCTTCGTTGTCGATGTGGATGTACAGCTGGGGTCGGCTGGCCGGGTGTGCGCGGGTGGTCCGCAACCGGATCAGCACGGAGATCCCGAAGACCACCAGCACGTACATGTCGTTGGCGTCATCGACGCCGGGTTGGGTGCTGCGGTCGAAGACCCGTACCTGCGCGTCCCGGACCGGGAAGTCCTGGTGGCTCATGGCAGTCGCCCGGGATTGTCTGACCCGGTTGCCGTGGTCGGGTCGGTCTCGTCGTCGAGTAGGTCGGCCCGGAGTGGGGTGGCGAAGTGGATGTCGCGGATGCTCTCGTGCAGCGGGCTCGCCGCCGGGCGGGTGTCGAACAGGTCGGCGACCACGCGGCGTGCGCTGTGCCGGATCGCGGCGGCTGGCCACAACGGCGATCCGTTCGCCCATTCGCCGTGCCAGGGTGCGTTGCTGGCTACCGCGAACGCATCCGGTACCAGCAGGGTGGTGCGCAGCAGGACCGCGGTGACCGCCAGGTCGTAGGGCTTGCGGTTGGTGGTGCAGGAGGCGTTCGCGGTGGGCAGCCCGCGCGGGTGGCTGGGTAGTGGTGCCAGCAGGACGAAGCTGCCACCAGCCAGGTCGGTGGTGGCGTCGCCGTTGAATTCGAGGCCCTCAGCTGGGTCGAGGACTGGTGCGCGGCGCCCGTTGGGCCCGGCGATGACGATGCCGAGCCGGCGGACGTGCTCGATGATGCGGCGGGTGTCGGTGAGAATGGTCGGCCAGGCCGTGCGGTAGGCGGGGTGGCTGGGCTGGTAGGCCCAGGCGTGGGTGGACATGCAGGACTCCTTGTCGTGGATGGGAAAGCGGCGGCGTCCTCGGCCACTCGGCGACGGCGCGTGGCCGTCGGCCGGCGCGTCGGACCTGGGTGCGGTGGGCGGCGAGGTCAGGTGGTGGCGGGCCGGCGGTGGAACACCTCGATGTCACGGCCGGGTTGCCACCCGTCCACGTCGATCGCGGTCACGTCACCGGAGAACAGGTGCCGTTCGTAGCGCAGCAGGTCGAAGTAGGGCTCCATGCCGCGGCTGCGCAGCAGTTCGGTCCAGCCCTGCTCGGTCATCCGGTGCCGGGTATAGCCACCGTGAGAGGCGAACCGGCCGACGTAGGCGTCGGTGAACTGCTGCGGCAGGGTCCGCGGGTCGACGTCGCCGGCGAGGCCGTGGTCGTGGTCGATCCAGGTGCCGACCGTGCTCAGCGACACCGGATGCGCGGCGGTCACGGCGTGCATCGCGCAGACGAGCTCCAACGACAGGCGGTGGGCGTGGTAGCCGTGGTGGCCGTAGCCGACCGCGGTGACAATCAACGCCTGTTCCACGGCGCACCCGGTCGCTCGGCCAGGGGTGCTACCCGCAGCGCTCCGACCATGGCCTCGTCGTCCGCGGCAACCGCGGCGGGTCGACCTTCGCGCTGGTCGCGTTCGTCGGCCAGCTCGTTGAGCGTGTCGCGGTCCAAGTCGGCCAACACGGCGGCGGCCTGCCGCTGGTGTTTGGCCTGGACCGGCGACATGGGCACGTCCGGGGTGAGCACGGCGGCGCGCACCGTGGCCCAGGCCACCGGCAGCCCATCGGAGTAGACGACGTATTGCGGGGTGTCCGCGCTGATGATGTCGGCCCTACGGGCCTCGATCAGGTCGGTGAGTCGGGCGCCCCACGGTGCGGGCAGCGTGTCCAGACCGGTGATCTGGTCGAGGTGGTAGGGCACCTCCACACCGCGCAGGCGTCCGGCGTCCGTGCCGCGCAGCCGCCGCATCTCTTGCAGCGCTTCGGTGATGGTCGATTTCATAGGTGAGCTCCTTGCGGGATAGGCAGTGGGTTGCGCGGTCGGCGCCGCGACTGTTGTGTTGCTGCGCAACGGGACGAGCCGAGATCGCTCGCGGCGGGTTGCCGCGCCCTTGTCCGCAGCGGGTGTTGCTGTTGCACGGCGCGTGGTTCGCTGGCGTGCCGTGGTGCACCGGCTGCCGTCCCGACGCGGGCGCACGGTCGCCCACTGACGGGCGGCGTGCGGCGCGTCGGGACGGCGGCCTGCGGCGATCGGGACGGGTCCGTTGCCCGCGGCTGGCCGGGCTGCGGTGCTGCTTCGATGGCGCTCAGATCAGTCGAGTTCGGGCCGCGCCGATGCCGGCCGAGGCGCGCGCCGGGGCCAGCGTTCATGCTTGGGTTGCGGGCGTGCGGCTGCTGGAGCCCATCGAGTGGCTTGTGCCGTCGGCGGGCCGGCGCACCGGCATCCTCGTGGGTCGACCCGCTCGGTGTTCGTCTGGCAGAACGTGTTTGCTGTGGCGGTCGGTGAGGCGGCGTCAACCCTGGTCCGCCGGTGTGATGTCCACGTGGACGTCGTATCCGTCACGACCGACGCGGGCCGCGCGCCACGGCGTGTCGCCGTAGTCGATGAACACGTCACCGGTGCGGATGTCCGCGATGGACACCTCAGCGCCGTCCCGCTGGACCGTGTGGTCCGTGGCGTAGATGGCGCAGCCGTCCCCCTCGCTGTGTCCGCTCGTCGGGATGCCCAGGAGGGCCGGCACGTTCTCGCCGTAGTCGTCGAACGCCAGCGCGCCGTCGCGCAGGTCCACGCCGAGCGCGGCCCTGGAGCCACGGGCGCCGTACATGTCGGTGAGCCGGTCGTCGACGGAGGAGCCGGTGAAGGAGAGCGGCACGTGGTCTCCGTCGGCGAAGTAGACGGTTGCATCGCTGCCGGTCAGGAAGTGGCCGTTGTCCCACTCCCAGGTGTGGAAGACGACCCAGCGTGGTTCGCGGCCGTCCAGGTCCTGCGGGTGCGCGGCGAGGTGTTCGGTGATCTCGGTGAACAGTGCCCCGTCCTGGTCGGCGTCGCGGGCTTCCTGCAGCAGGTGCAGGAGTTCGTCGCGGGTGGTGGCGTCCAGCCCGTCCACCGTGTGTGCCGTGATGTGGCCGCGCATCATGGGCCAGTGCTTGTCCAGCGTCTCGGGGATGCCGCCGTCGTGCACGGTGCGGCGCAGCGCTTCGGCGAAGTCGTTGAGGGCTTCGGTCTCTGCAATGCCGTACTCGTCCGCCCAGTCCTTTGCTGCGTACTGGACAACGAGCGCGATGATGACCTTCATTGGGTGTTGCCTTCCTTACCTGTCTATTCGAGTAGTCGCGTCGTTCTGGCCGGCGGGCGCGCGGGTGGTGTCGTGGCGCTCGGCCAGTGCCATGGGTGCGTGTCCAAAGCGCGGCTGGCGGCGGACGTCACCGGTGTGCGGGTGTGGATTCGGCCCGTTGGCGGCGTCCGCCGCTCTCGCGCCGGTCAGGACACGACCGTGGCCATGCCGGCCGCGGGTTCGGCCAGGTCGTCGGCGTCGGCCGAGCCCGGGGTCAGGCCGGCGAGAATCGTCTTGGCGACCCGCAGTACTGTCTGCGCGCACTGCTTGACCAGGTCCATGTCGCCGTCGGCCCAACCCAGCACGTACGCGTCGCTGTAGGTGGCGGTATCCAGGCCCAGGGCCTTGCACACGATGTGCGCGACGCTTTCCGCCTCGGTCTCCCGGCGGCCCCGGTGCAGGTCCTCGCCAACGCGGGCGCCGGTGAGGTGCTCGCAGCGGATGTGAGCCAATTCGTGCACCGTGGTTTTAAGGCGCTGCGCGGTGCTCACGTCGTCGCGGACCTTCACCAGCCGCACATCACCGCCGACGGTGACGCCGTTGGCGCTGCCCAGGTACTGGCTGCCCGGCGGGGCCAACTCGAAGGTGTACCCGGCGTCCTTGATCAGCTTGACCGTGTCGTCGTAGGCGTCGGTCGGGTCGTCTCCAACAAGCAGCTGCGGTGCGCCGGCGCTGCTCATGCGCTGCCGGCGGATCCGCTGCACCGTCGGCACCTCGAACGGCTGCTCGCCGTCGGTCTGACTCAGCTCGAACGTCGGGGCCAGGGTGAACCCGACGACCTGCACGGCGGGCCGCCCGGACGGTTCGCGGCGCACCGTGCGGCCGGCCGCTTCCCATTCCTGGGCCTCTTCCTCGGTCGGGCGGCGCTCGATCGGCCGCCACACCTTGAACGACGTTTCGCCCTTGCGGACCTGCCGCTTCTGCTGCAACCAGCCGCTGCTGCCGTCCTTCTTGCCGTACGGCAGGAAGTAGCGCGGCTCGATACCGCGTTCCTCGGCCTGCATCAGCAGCAGCAACTGGTTGGTGAGGCTGTAGCGGGCGCCGAACACGGCGACCTGGTCGATGAACGTCACCCACTGCTGCGGGTCGGACGCGATCCGGGCCAGTCGCTCGTCGAAGTCGGCCTTGATCTGGGCGAGGAACGCCTCGCGTTCCTCCTTGCTCTGCTTGGCCACGGTGGGCCCCTCCTCATCCCCGCCACTGCGGCGGCGGGCAGGCTGGGGCGCGGCCCCAGCCTGCCCGTAGGCACACGGTTGGGACCGCGAGACATCGCGGTTGAAGTGCTGCTGTGATTCGGGCCTGGACCGATGCGTCCGCCAGCCGGCGGGCGTCGCATGGTCGCTGCCCGCAATCAGCGTCGACTTGCCGGCGGAAGCATCTGTGCAACTAGGTCAATGAACCGCCGTCCAGGCGCGGGACGCTGACCCGACGCCGCGCTGAGCGGTGGCGGCTCCACACCACGCGCACGCTCGAACAGGTCAGGACACGGCGGTGACCAGGCCGATGTCCGCGGTCGCCGCGCCGTCCGGTGTGTCCAGCTCCAAGGGCGCCGCGCTGAGGCGATCGGCCACGGCGCGGAACACGGCGAAGCGGGTGAACGGGTCGCTCAGGTCGGCGTCGGCGTGCACGGTGACGTGCGCGGTCAGCGTGTAGGTGCGCCGGGATCAGGCAGCTTCAAACGTTGTCTGGTCGCTCATTCCGGGCTCCCCGGCGTCCAGTCCCACAGCGGAACGGTGACGGTGTATTCCTGGCGCCGTCCGCGGCCCGGTCGGCCGCGCCGCCACACCGGCAGCTGCTGTGGCTGGCCGGTCTTGGTCAGCTCACGCAGCGGTGTGCTGATGCTCGCCGGCCCACCAGACGCTCGAACCAGAACGTGTCCACCGGTGGCCGCTCCGCGGAACGTGGTGAGGTTGAACGTGATGGACGCTGCCCCGCCGGGCGGTGGCTGGCCGACGAAGCCGTCGAGCACGCCGATGTCGCCAGCGTCGGCCTTGTACCAGGCGGTAGTGAGCCGGACCGCGTCGCCGCCTTTTGGTCCACGCAGCCCCGCCTCGATGTCCAGCAGGTCCCACATGGCCAGCAGATCGGCGTTGGAGTCGTCGATGAGGACGCCGCACAGCGGGCAGGTCCACAGTGCGGCGGGCCGGAACCTGTCAAGATTTTTAAGGCGGGTTGTTCAGGGATCTGTTGAATCAACCGTGTGGTCGGGTTCTTCGGGTTTGTTGATCCACACGATGGTGGGTAGCTCGGGTGGTTCGGGGTGCTTGCGCACGAAGCGCTCGGGATGGTGAAGGTAGGCTTCAGCGAGAACCGTCGCGCGGGCAGCCCGTACGACGGCGGCATGTCCATAGTGGACGTCGTGCGGGGTGTGGTAGCCGATCCCGGAATGGCGATGCTCGGTGTTGTACCAGGTGTAGAAGGTCCGGGCGTGTTGCCGGGCGTGTTCGAGGGAGCCGAACCGGTCGGGGAATTCCGGCCGGTACTTCAAGGTCTTGAACTGCGCCTCGCTGAACGGGTTGTCGTTTGAACAGTGCGGCCGGGAGTGGGACTTGCCCACGGCCAGGTCTGCCAGCAGCTGGGCGACGGTCTTGGAGGCCATTGAGGTGCCCCGGTCGGCGTGGATGGTCAACTGGTCGCGGTCCACGTCGTGCTTGGCGATCG
>WNFZ01001437.1_pt1 | contig 34934 bp, 35 predicted proteins | sample 5400081 | NCBI WGS metagenome assembly WNFZ01 (sample SAMN13153365, study PRJNA577476) | soil metagenome | isolation source: 80 cm soil or saprolite under grassland replicate 1 | place: USA:California | collected 2016-06-15 | reverse complement strand
AAAACTAGAAAGCCCATCCGCCGTTCCCTCGATCACACCGAGCCAGCCTGGCCCCGCTCCCAACGACGCAAGGAAGGCAGGCAGGATTGCAGTGGCGATTTCGTGGCTCCAGTCACTAAACAGGCTGGTAAGCCCGATTCCAAAGGTCGTGCGGTTTAGCCATGAGGAACCCGACGAAAAAGGATCTTTGTTCATGAACTCCTCATTGGAGTCGAGATCTCATCCATAAAACGCAAACTATCCTCCTCACTTGCCAAGAATTTCAGATTCTATCGAGATCAGCGGCTTCGAACTGCGGGTGACCAATTCATGCGGAAATCGATGTAGAGCGGGGCAATCTTTATATGCTCGTCAGTGCGATATTTGGGATACTTTGCCATCTCCAGCATGGAAAGGATCGCTCCCGGATTCCCTTCGCTCAACTCCAACACCTTGACCAGGAACTCAGCGATGTTAGAGGCCGAGAGTCCGGCCCGCTTAACGAGCTCTTGAGCAAATCGCTCAGCCGCGGCTGCGTCCAAGTTCTTCAGTTCGTACTTCTCGGATCGATCGGAGTACAAGGGCTGGAGGAAGCCGGTGTCTTCCATGTGACTGGAGCGCGCCACGGCGATTACCGGAGTGGAACACCAGCGGATGATTTCCTTCACGACGGCAGCGAAGGCTTGCGATGGCCGATTCACGTGGTCCAGCACAATGAAGTAGCTCCCTTCGCGCAATGCATCCATGACAACGCCCTTTAGCGATACCGCAGATTTTGCTTGGACACCGTCGGGAGTTCGACAGCAAGTCTGAATACGTGGATCATGCCGCTCCAGCAGAGCTTGGGCCACACTGCGAAACACAACTAGAGCAGTTCCCGAGTTGTCGCAATACAGAGCCATCGGCACCTCTGGCAGCAAACTGCGGATCAGGAGCGTCTTTCCAACTCCAGCTGGTCCATGAAGAAGAAATGGCTTTCTCTTGAGCAGGCGCTGTTTCAGTGCCTGCAGCTCTTCCTCACGATCGAAAATGAAGTCCGCCATCGTTTCCGAAGCACCGAGGAAATCAAGGTAAAAGGCAGCCATTCCATGGGCAACCGATCAGAATCGCTGCCCGCCTCTGTTTCATTGTGCGACTAGTTCGCCGACCCATTTTGCGTAAACGGAGCGACCCGCGTATTTCGCGCTTCGTCCCAGTTCCTTCTCGATTTCGAGCAGGCGGTTGTACTTGGCAATCCGTTCGCCTCGACAGGCTGAGCCGGTTTTGAGTTGCCCAACCCCTGTAGCGACAGTGAAATCGGCAATTGTCGTATCATCCGTTTCGCCGGAGCGGTGCGAAACCACGCACGTATAGTTGTTCTGCTTCGCCATCTCTATACAGCGCAAACTCTCCGTAACGGTGCCGATCTGATTCAGCTTGATCAGAATGGAATTTGCGATGCCTTCCTTAATTCCTTTGGCAAAGATTCCGGGATTTGTCACGAAGATATCGTCGCCGACCAGCTGCACCTGGCCGCCAGCCTTCGACGTCAGCTTCTTCCAACCAGCCCAATCGTCCTCAGCAAGGCCGTCTTCAATCGAAAGAACAGGATATTTTTTCAGCCAATCGAACCAGAGCGCGATCATCTCGTCAGAACTCTTGCGCGACTTGTCCGATTTGCGGAACACGTATTGACCATCTTCATAGAACTCACTTGCGGCAGGATCGAGGTTGATCCCGATGTCCTTCCCAGGTTGATAGCCTGCTTTCTGTATCGCCTCTAGTATCAGTTCAATAGGCTCTTCGTTTGAGCGGAGGCGAGGAGCAAAACCGCCTTCATCGCCGACACTCGTCTCATAACCTTTGTCGTGCAGAACCTGCTTGAGGGTTTGAAACGTCTCTGCAGCCGCGCGGAGGGCCTCACTGAAACTCGGCGCCCCAAAAGGCACGATCATGAATTCCTGGAAATCTACGTTGTTGTCGGCGTGCCTACCCCCATTGAGGACGTTCAGTTGCGGCACAGGAAGAACATACTCGTCCCGCGCAGCGAATTGCCGGTAGAGAGGGATTTTCTTTTCAGCCGCTACGGCTTTCGCTGCGGCAACGGAAACGCCCAAGATTGCATTGGCACCGAGCTTGGCTTTGTTAGGTGTGCCGTCGAGCGCGATCAGCTTTTCGTCAAGCGCCTTTTGGTCTGCGGGATCGAAGCCCTTTAGCGCAGGCTGGATGACGTCCAAGACGTTATGGACCGCTTTCTGAACTCCTTTCCCCTTGTAGCGGTTCTTGTCGCCGTCCCGAAGCTCCACTGCTTCGTGCTTGCCAGTTGAGGCTCCAGATGGAATCTTTGCTACGCCGGTCGCACCACTTTCCAGAGTCAAAACGACTTCAATGGTGGGATTACCTCGCGAGTCCAAGATTTCCAGTGCATCAATACTCTTTATCTTCGACATGATTTCTCCTTGCTTATGATTTATGACTGCATTACACCGAACCCGTTTTGAGTACCGTGATCAAATCGTTTTCAACATCTTTCGGGAACGACAAGGTTTGAATGCGCCGAACGGTTGCTTCTACGTCATATGCAAATGACTTCAACTGAAATACCCCCTTCTCCCACACGGCATAGCAGGCGTCCGGCTTCCCGGTCTTAGGCTGGCCCAGGCTGCCGGGGTTGACCACCACGCGATTTCCTATGTGGCGGATGAAAGGAGTGTGAGTGTGGCCGACGAGCAGCACCTCCCGGTCCACGCGATTGAGTTCGAGGGGCCAATCCTTTGAGTCCTCAGGACAGTAGCCGTAGAGTGGATCCGACGGTTTCGCGTGGCAAAGATACAAATGTGTATTGCCCCGCTTCAACTCCGCATGGAGCGGCATCTCGCGGAGAAAATCCTTCTGACCTGGCCCAAGGACCGAGGCGGTGTACTGGCGCGTGGCTTCCGCCATCTTCTGATAACGCGGAGTACACCGGGGATCTTCGTCGTAGCCAATCGAATGATCGTGATTGCCGCGCACAAAAACTGTCGCCTTTTCCTTCACGAAATCAACTACTGCACCCGGTTCCGGTCCGTAGTTGACCAGGTCGCCTAATACCCAGAGTTCGTTATATTGTTCGGGCAGAGCACGCAGGGCTTCCCAGTTTCCATGCACATCGGAGATCATGACAATTCTCATGTCTTCTGCCCTACTCGGCGCAACAACCAACTCCCGACCGACTCAGTGAACCACCATCACAGGGCAGTGCGCATACCGCAATACCCGTTCAGAAACCGAACCGAGCATCATTCGGGCGATCTTGGATCGCCCGCGCCGCCCTAGAACTATGAGGTCAATGCCATCCGTCTCCGCGCGGTGAATGATTTGTTCCGCGGGATGCCCGACGGCCATCGCCGTCTGCACGTTGAACTCATGTCCGCGCGCTTTCTCCATGATCTTCTTGAAACCCTCTTCATAGTGCTCCTTCGCATCGTCGAGTACAGCCTCAAGTTCAACCGATGTTGCCGGCTCCGGGGGCCGAGCAACGGCGAAAATTAGCACAGTCGAATCGATGCAATCGGCAAGCGAGAAGGCGACTTCCACCGCCTTTTCTGATTGCGGAGATCCGTCATACCCCACCAACATGTGTCGAAAATGTGCATTATGCCTTTTTCCGCTCATGGATGTTCTCCCTCAGCACGTAGAGTGACTGCTTGGGAAACTGCAGAATCTTCTATTTTGGACTTCGACAGCAGGTGCCTCGGCATAAACCAGGCATTGGCAATCATGGTAGGAATCACTGCGCTCCCGATCACTGTGGCCACCAAATGCGAATACTGTGCTTGATCAATAATGCCGTGGTTCAAGCCAAAAAGAGCGGAAATAGTTCCAAAGGTGAGGCCGGTGGACATCATCAATGTGAAGTACAACCCTTCCTCGCGCTGATAATTGAATGCTTTTACGGTTGGGAAGAGTCCAACCATCTTGGAGATCATCTTCGCGAAAAACAACGCGACGAACACCAGTGGGGCTGCTCTCAGTGCAGGCACCGAAACAAATGATCCGGCTCGGATGAAATAGAACGGCGTCAGCAGGCCAAAAGTAAGAGTACGGAGCCGCCGGATCAAAACATGGTCTTTGCCAACCGTACCCGCCAATACCATTCCGATGATGTATGCAGGCAAGACAGCTTCGCTTCCTGACCACACGGCCAATCCACCCATCGCGAACAGGACGAACAGCAGATATTTCGCTTCGAGTTCGGAGACCCGCCCTCCATAGAATTTGAAAAACCACGGGGTGAGGAAAGGCAAAACCGCAAATATGGCCACGCTCGCGCCCACGAAGATCAAAGTCCTGATTGTGAACGGCGAGAAGATGAGGCCTAGCGCAATTACCGTTCCCAGATCGTTCACAAAACAGGCTGCAAGAATGGCCTTTCCGAAGTTCGTGACGTTGAAACCGAGTTCCAACATCACTGCGTAAACGACAGCTACGGAGGTTGTGGACAAAGCGACTCCCGCCAGCCAACTCGATCGGGTTGTCCAATGCAGAACGTAATGAGCGACTGCGGTGCAGCCCAGGAACGGACCGATGAACCCCACCAAGCCGATAACCGTTGACTCTTTCCACTTGGTCCGGAAGATCGTGGGATCGAGTTCGGCTCCGGCCAAGAACGTGAGGACGATCGCCCCGGTTCCAGCCAGGAAACTGATCCATTCGCTCTTAGCGGCGAGACCGCCCTGCACGATGAAAGCACCAAAGATGAGCTGGGCCGCCGTGCCCACAACAATCTCTGTGAGCGCGGTGGAAATCTTGAACCAAATGGCGAGAAGAGTCGCCACGAGGGCCAAGCCGACCCACAGAGACGCAAGAACCCAGACGTTTTGCATAGCACCACACCTCGACTTCTGAACTTGTTCTGCGGGTTCTTGCCGGTACCATGACTCCGCGACAAGACCTGCTTGTCAGGAGTCATCAGCTGTTCCGGCTCAAAGATGGGACAGCGGTTGGCGGTGAACTCCTTCACCGTTTACTGTTCAACACTATGATGCGTTCCGACATCCACTGGCGTCAAGCACTTAGAAACTTCCGTACAGCCCGAGTACTCATTTCGGGCGATCCACCCACACTCGCGCCTGCCTCATCGCAGCGGCAACAAAAGTTAGTACGCGGCAACTACCGCACGCAGGCGTTGCGCGAGGTCTCAATTTCTGATTCAGGAATCGCCATGCCCCACGGGAAGCTGGCAAACCGGAAGCAAATTCTGGTGCGACGTCTTGACGGCAAATAACGGCAAATATAACCGTCCGGGTCGAGGTTTGGCGGGAGCGACGGGACTCGAACCCGCGGCCTCCTGCGTGACAGGCAGGCGTTCTAACCAACTGAACTACGTCCCCACTCGCCAAATCAACGAGATGCGAAATCGCCAGTGTTTATGCGGCTTTGCGCGATTTGCATATGTTGCACAATCTGCCCTGACCGACCCTGATTGCTCCTAATCGGGCAGAAACCGCTAATAAATCGCCAATAAATTTCTGCGCGGACTGCCGCATTGCTCAGGGCGACCCGCGTTACTGGCCTCAAGGAAAACAAAGGCAAATGGACCTCGCAAAAACATCCTAACAGCTTCCCTTCTAGCGCGAAAGTGCGCCATCGTCTCCATGTGGCCCAGCATTCTAGCATCGGCCATACTCTATTCGGAACCGGCAGCGCTGCGCTGGCTACAGTAGTGAGTGTTTCGGTCGAGGCTCCCGTAATGCTCTCGGCTTGCGGACTCTGTAATCATACCCACCATTGGTTTCCGGCAGAAGCGAAAGAAAGTGTGTAGTGGGAAAAGAGCGAGTGCTAGTTTCTATGCACCGCGAATTCAGCCCGCAGCCCGATGGCAAAAGGCTTCTCGAGCCATGTTCCAGGCCATCGTTTTGATGGTGGAAAGACATTTGATCTCGGCACTCTCGGTGGCGCAGGGACCTTCCGCGGACATGAACAAGCTACTACAAGTTGTCGGAGCTTTGGCCACAACGCGTCATCTTTGCGCGACGTTACTCGTCTTCTTCAGTCGACTCTCAGGAGAGCCGACGCTGTTCTATTCCGCATCTTCCCCTCAACTTTACCTACAGGGTGGGCGGAGCTGTTTTCGGTTGCGCAAATACGAAATCTCATCAATCAGATAGTGACTTCGCTCGGTGGCCATCGGCTGCCTAGCAGGGGAAGGGCAAAGGCGAGCGCCCCGCCTTCCCGGTTAGCGAACGTTGTCGACATCGAACGTGATCGCCGTTGGCAGTCCGTTGCGGTTTGCGCCAAATTGAATCTCGATGAAGGCGCTATCGGATGGCGTAATGTACTGCACCGGGAACGTCGCAAAGCCGGTGGTGCCGTCTTCTTGGAAGTAGGTGAACGTATCCTCCGTGCGAACGGCGGAAGGGGTCGCGTTCGATTGAAAATACAAGACCGTAATGGACACTTGCGGGCGCAATGCGGGCGTGCCACCAGGATTTGGGTCCCCGGTCCAAGAGAAGCGCAAGTTAGAGGTCGTAGTCAGTAAGGTGAAAGGAACCACCGGGATCATCGGACTGGTCGCCGTTACAAGATCATTCGAATTGTTTCCTGTTACCATTCGCATGGCGTGGGTTCCGCGGGATGGAACTTCGGGCTGCCCAGGTTCCTGGGTAAGCAGATACTGAGAAACAATACCGTTGCCCGTGGCAGTCCAGTTTGCAGGTACTCCATTTGCGGCGACCCCACCCTCGAAGGACCCATTTTGAACTTGGCTCACATGGGTGCCAGCCATGTCCACAATTTCTTTTTGTGCCGGGTTGTAAACAAAATTAGTGCCGCGCCGCTTCACGGGATCCGCGATCGTCGGGTCAGTGTCGTCGCTGTTTGAATTATTTGTCCAGTGCCAAAAGGTGCCGCCATCGATCGCGTATTTGTGCAAAAGATACACTGCACTTTCCAGTGCGTGTTGTGTGTTCCACGTGGTTGAATCAACTGGATCTGAATCTCCGATTTCTGGCGCGACCGTACGAGCGCCAGTGCCGATGACTCCGGTATTGTATTGCAGCGTCTGGTCGGCCCAGTCGTGAGGACCGAGGTCGGTACATGGCAGCGATTGAGCATCGGTGCATTTCCGGCGCTCATAAATTGAGAGTGCATACGTGCGCTGATTTTGGGGAATACCTAAGTTGTCAAAGATGGCTTTTTCTACGGTGATGGGCGACCACAGATGGCCATTGGTCTGGTCCGGGCCGCCGCCAGTAGGCTCGCTCTCGATGAAGTAATTGCCGACAACCACTTCGGCAGAGAGTTTCTGCGCTGGCATTCCTTGTGTCATCGCAAGATTAATGGCCCACTGTACATAGTTCGCGGGAACCGAGCCCGGGCCTAACCAAAGAGGAGCTTCAGCCGGAATGCCACAGGAGCCGTCGAAATTGAGGTGAGTACTGCCCCCAAATAGAACTAAATCGAGCGCGGGATGATTTCCAATCACTCCCAAAATCGCTCCCAACCAGGTTTGCGAATTAGTCGGCGGCTGCTCCTCCATGTGCGTATTATTCAGGATCAACCACACTTTCATGCCTTTGTTCTGAACCATGTCGAAGAAGAGCGGCAGGTTGGCGAGTTCAGTTGCCGTCGGTTGAGGGAACCTGAGGCCAAGAACCGGGTCGATGGGGCAATCAGGCGGCACGAAGGGGCCGGTGCTGATAGCCTGAGCGGCACGAAGTTCGAAGGTGATGGTATTCACTCCCATTGCTTTCATCTGGTCGAGCTGCAGTGAGACTTCGCTCGAAACCATGCTGCCTACGACCGAATCAAGTTTGTTCCAATTTTGGATGATTTGACCGGACCAGTACTCGCTTGGCCAGCCCCGCCGTTCAAATTGAACGTCGAGCCCTGCATTCTTCAAGAGAGAGTGTCCGGGCACGGTCACTGTGAGGGAGGTCGATCCAGCAACAGAATTGACGGCTGCCTGAATCGTTGTATTACCTGTGGTCTTGGTGACTGCATTGCCCATACTGTCCACCGTTGCCACAGCTGGACTCGTTGAGGTCCATTGGGCGGAGCCGGTCAAGTCCTTGCTGGAACCGTCGCTATATTTTCCTTTTGCGGAATATTGGCGGTTGATCCCCAGTTCGACCGTTGAGTTTGCCGGCGTCACTGTAATCGTCTGGAGTACGACTTCAGGAGGTGGAGGCGACCCGGCGCTTCCACTGCCCCCGCCACATCCGACCGAGAAAGTGACCAAGAGCACCAACCCACTGCAAAGGCAACGGCTGTTCATGCAAATTCCCCTCGACCTTCAGACGAAACTAGCGGATCGATCTCGCCGTTTTGCGAAATACCCGCGATCAGTCCTCTCGCGCTAATCCAGTTGGCCTGGCTGCTGACGCCGCCGAAAAGCACGCTTAAGTCATTTCTGACACCACGCTGCCATTGCAACGCATGGGCAACCAGGCAGTCTTCGTCGAAGCAAACGTCAGGATATGGATCGAGCACCGACGTGTCCGCCCAGCCTGCGACTGTGCCGCTATTGTTCAGCACCTGAGCATAGCTGCCATCAGGTATGTTGACGTAACTCTGAGCTCCACCGAACGTGCCGAGATCGATAAGCTTGCATCGAGTCTGTTGTGGTTGGCTAGCCACTGAAGTAGGTGCATTTTGTGCATTCAGCGTTGAGATAGTAAACATGAAGCTCAAGCCGATCAGAAATAGACGGACACATTTTGGTTCTTTCATATTCATTCTCCTTCAAATGTTGCTGCTGCTTCCAGCCCTGGAGCGCAGGACGTCCCTCTCATCATTACCGGCAGGAAGGCCCACGATTACCTCCAGCGACGCACTGCAATCCCGAGCAGCACTGAAGAGTGGAACTGCATTGCCGTCCCAGCGGCACGCACTTTCCCGCGACACCGGTGCCACTGAGCGAAACCATCTGTGGGCTGCCGGGTGCGTTGTCGGTGACTGTCAGGGAGCCGTTTACGCTTCCGGTAAGAGTTGGAGTGAAGGTCACAGTAATGGTGCAGCTTGATCCAGAGACGAGATTTCCAGAACAGTTATCGGTCTCGTCAAAGTTTGCACTCGCGGCGATACTTGCGATGTTGAGTGTGGCCGTCCCGTAGTTGCTGAAGGTCAGGGACTGGGGCGCGCTGGTTGTGCCAAGAGTGGCGGACAAACTCACGCTCGTTGCCGACAAGGTGGCATTCGGACCCTGAATGATACCCGTACCATCCATTGAAAACGCATGTGGGCTGCCAACACTGTTGTCGGTGACGGTTATGGCGGCAGCACGCGGGCCCAACTGGCCGGGCGTGAACGTCACTGCGATCGTGCAATTTGTCCCTGCGGGCAGGCTCGCGCCGCAGTTGTTCGTATTTCCAAAATCTGCGGCATCAGAACCTGCGATCGTGATACCGGTGATGACCAGTGCAGAAGTGCCGCTGTTAGTGAGCGCTTCCGCTTGTGCGAGGCTTGCGTTTCCAACTGGTTGTGTGCCGAAGCTGAGGCTTGCGGGTGAAGCAGTGAGAGTATCGGGTTCCAGCAGTATAGAAACAGCGTAGGATTGGGTCGCTGAATGGCCGGCGGAGTCGGTTATCTTAACCGTGAAGCCTACTCCCTGAGCTGGAATATCCGGTGTGCCCGAAATCAGCACCGTGTTTGTGCCGTTAGTGTTAAGAGAGAGATTGTGAGGCAGTGCGCCTGCGCCGACTGCCCAAGCGAATGGCCCAACACCGCCGCTGGCTTGAATGGTCTGGCTGTATGCCACCTCCGACGTGCCGTTTGGCAACGATGCTGTGGTAATCGCCAGTGGCGGCGCAGAATGCTGTGGTCCGCCACCGCATTGTGAGAGTGAGACCACGAAGATCATGGACAGAGCAACCGCCGTCGTGCGGATAAGTGATTTCATAACGCCTCATTCTTATGGCCTTTAGGCCCTCGGTTGCCGTAATGGTGCTTCAATTTCCCGGGCGATCAGAAGTGAGTTGAAGGACCTGAATTTTCAATTGCTGAATCTCGACCTGCTGCGATTTGATTGCTTCAATCAGCAACGCCGTCAGTCTGGAATAGTCCACGCCTTGAACCTGTTTTGTGTCTGGATCTCGGAAGACCAGTTCGGGTACGACCTGGTCCACGTCTTCGGCAATCACTCCGATTTCGTGCCTGCCATCGATCTTGCGGTCGTAGGAAACCCCTTGCAGTTGCTCGATGGTCTTCAAAGCACCAACAAGAGGTTGGATATTGGTCTTGAAACGGCGGGAGCTGCGAGTGATCCACGAGTCAGCGAGCGTCGAGTGACCTGCTCCGACTTCGAACCCAACGGTCGGGTTTGATGTACCGACACCAACCTTTCCCCCAGTCGGCGCCAAAGTGATGTTGCCGGCATGACCTGAACCAGAGAACCCTCTACCGCCGGTCATGGGATTCGAGCCTGCCACAGTTGGTTGACGTGCAAGGTTGGGAAGTTGTCGTCGAGCGCGACATGCAAGGAATACTCACGGAATTCCGAACCAGAAGTGGACCAGATCAGACGCTGATCAAAAAGCGGAACGGCTGAACGCAGAAAAGCCGCTGACCAAGAAGGCATGACTGTTGTTAACAGGCGGAGCCGCAACGGAGGTTATTCGAGCAGTTCTAGCGCCTTGTTGACCTGGGCATCCTCTCCGAAAGCGAGTCTGTCGGGATCAATGTCGATCGGTACGTCCGGTGCTACACCTGAACCTTCTGTGTAGGCTCCACTTGGACTATACCAGCCAAATATCGGCAGATAGAGCTGGTAACCATTCCCGACGTCGAACATCGTCGCCCCAAGGACATTGCCTCGGGTTTGTTTGCCTACGATAGTTGCGAGTTTCGTGTCCTTCGCGAACTGCGCAGCCATCTCCCCGGCGCTGTTGGTCCACTCGTTCACCAGCACCACTACACGGCCGTGGAAGGGCTGTTTACCGAGGCCTTGTGTGAGCAGCACCAAAGATTTGTCTTGGACTGAAAAGCGCGCAAGACAAAAAAGAAGTCCGAGCTTACTACTGGGCATCGGAACTCTCGGGAATTGCGCGACGTTGTACCCTCGTTGCAGCCGTTTTCGAGTGACATCGTAGCCGATAGGAATCCGCTCAGGACACAGATAGCTCGCAAGACGAGCAAAGCCGAGGCTTCCGCCAAGGCATCCGCGTAAATCAATAATGAGACGGTCACAACCTTGTGCTTTGAGTGACTCAACCGCGGCATCGAGAAGTCTTGAGAAGCCGATTCCAAAGGCCCCGGAAAAGAAAGGAATCTTCAATATTCCGGTGCTCCTTAACATGTGATAACTGAGGCTCTTTGGCTCCAGGAGTGGGGGTCGTCGCCCATTCGGTCTCCTGGGCGGAACACTCAACACTATGCTCCCGGTTTCCTTCCGGTCAGGCAATTCGATAGTGACCTGATGTTCTTGACCAAATCGGAAGGTGGGCAAAGCGGGGGGAACGGCTGGCATTCCATTAATGTCAATAAGGAGGTGTCCGGGCCTGACACCCGCGCGTGCGGCCGGACCATCCTCGAATACGTCCAAAAACATCCACTGTTGAGCGCCGGCGCGAGGCACTGAACGGAGTGTAGCGCCGACGACATGCTGCGGCATGGTTGGGTTTGTATCCGAGCGGTAGAAATTGGTATGGCTAGACTTAAGCTGGCACAGAAGATTCCGGACGCCTTCCTCGAAGGCATTGTCATCTGTCGCTAGTAGACTGGGAATTTGGTCGTCGACTGCTCCGGACCAATCCGCGTAATCGACATTGCCAATGTTGAAATGGTGCTTGACCACGATGGCCTTGACACGAGAAATGACTTTGAGGCGATCTGTGGGTTCAAGCATTGGAGTTTAGTGATTAATTCGTGGTTCAGCCACTCCCTCAACGGTAAACCCTGCCCAGTAGTATGGAACCGCTTTCGCGCCATAGGTTTTCAACATAGTCCGTTTGGCGGCTGCCAATGCATCTGGAACTGGCTTCTTACGATTAAGCTCGCTATAGAACGCCTTCATCAAATACAGCGTTGTTTCATCCTCCACCGACCACAGGGTTGATACAACAGTGCGAGACCCTGCCAGGAGAAAAGCCTGGGAAAGTGTCGAAATTCCTCCTTGGCCCTCCAGCGGTCCAACCGCCGTGTCGCACGCCGAAAGGACGACTAGGTCGGCATTAAGCGGGAGCTGAACTATCTCCGAGGCTTGCAGAAATCCGTCTTCGTCATGTGCTGGATCGCTGAGTAGTACAAGAGAAGCGCGCTCCGGGCGTGTCTCGTTCGCAATCGCATGCACCGCTAGGTGGATGACGCGGCGGTTGCTTGCTTTCTTGAATGCGCTTTCAGTCGCGTCGTCGCCAAGCAGGAACATCCTCGACTCGCTCGGGAAAGCGGCCGCTGCCGCAAGGGCTTCTTCGCGTGAGCCTGGGAGATTTGACAGTGTTGATCCGTTATAGCCGCGAGTCACGGCGGATGGTCTCAAATTGCTGCGATCATACGGAACGTCTCCAACGGCGAGAACTGTCGGCGCCAAGTTTTTAGGATGCGCTGCAGTGCGAAGCAAGAAAAAGCTGCTGGCAGAAGGCGAGTAAACGACCGTGGCTGATTGAACAACGTACTCGTTGTGCCGGTCTAGCAACGCATCGAAAGGGACAAGGTGAAGCGGCCCGTCGCGAACGATTACGAGCTGTTCGTTGCTCTGGGCTTCGGGAATTGCATCCATCAGGACATCGTACAAACGACGAGCCTCATCATGCGCAGAGTGCTTTGCCTTTACCTCGTTCAAGTACGTACTCACCAGAGGCGAGATTATCTGTTTCCCTGGCAGTTTCACGATATGCGCATTTTCGCGAGTGATAACGACACAATAGGACTCGGGGTCATCAAGCACGTATTCGAGAACGAGCTCTGAACGGGAGAGGCTGGCTTGGAGTTCTTTCAATGTGATCGCCCGATGCACGTTGGTTTTCAGAATGCTGATTTCCGGAGCAATTGACCTAGATTGCTCGGCCAAGAAGATTTTGTCACGTAGCTCTCGAATCTCTCGATCTGAGCGTGCCGTCGTCAGCTTAAGACGCAAACGCGCAATTTTCTTTTCAGCTTCGACAGATTCGGGCGAGGTGTTGCCTCCAGCCATGAGGAGGTCTGTCATCACGCGTCCGCGAACTTGCTCGATGATTGCGAATGCTTTTTCGGTATTGCCGAGATGCTCTGCGACTAACGCAAAATGTTTTGCGTACAAGTCGCTTGCTGCTTTAATGAGAGCGGTCTTTCCGAGGGTGGTGTCGGCATTTCCGATCATCATGTCCTGAATAATGGCAGCGCGGTCATATGTACGGTCGGCTTCCGCGTACTTCTCCTCGCTGATCTGCACTTGGGCCAATCTATGGAGAGCCGGCGGAATGCGAGGTATGTTTCCCGCGGCTTGAGCCGACTCGGCAGCATTGCGCGCAAGCTCTTCAGCTTTTGATAAGTCTCCGCCAAGCCTATACAGGTCCGAGAGATCACTCTGGATTTGTGAGGTTGGACTGCCATATCCAGCTTCGGCGTATTGAAGCGCCTCGTTGAGATAGCCAATGGCTTCCGGGATGTCCTTTTGTGCTCGGGAGACTAACGACGCTGTCGAATAAAGATCGGCAATTTGGTAAGGATCGTTCTGGGCTTTAGCGCGGGCTAGCAAGCTATCCAACTCGCTTCGCGCCCCTTCAATTCGGCCAGTTTGAACCATGCCCAGCAGTCTCGCGTGCTGCGCGAGCACAGGGTAGCCTGCATCCGGATTCTCTTCTGCGAGGGCGATCGCTCGCTGCGCGTATTGGATCGCCTGCTCGTTCATCTGCTGGCTCAAGAGGCCGTTCGCTGTTGCCGATAAGTAGAATATCTGCGCACCGACATCCCCAGCAGTCGAGGCTGCGATTAACGCCGTCCCGACGTTTCGCTGAGCAGATGCAAGATCACCGTCATAAAAATCTGCAAAACCCAATTGTCCTTGTGCGCGATATTGCCACTTCGCATTCCCTAATTCTTTCGCGAGGGAGGCAACTTCTGTCCAATCGCGCCGCATTGCAGGCACATCAATTTCTCCGTCGAAATCCCCTTTCACAATGAGACAGAACATGCGGAGTTCTTTGTCGGATTGAAGAATTGGATTCGTGGCAAGTTCCTGAGCAAGCCGGTACGACAAATCCGTTATTGGGGCCTGATCTGCTCCGGCTCTGACCGCCCCAAGGTGGGCATACAACGCGTTCCTGTTGTCGCCAGCTGCCTCGAATAGTTGCTGAGCCCTGGTGAAGTACGGGCGAGAAGCGTGCCAGTTGTACAAGTCGGCGAAATGGAGCGCACGCTGTAGAAGAACTTCGTCCTCATGACCTGCCTGTGCAGGGGCTTGATTCAGCGAAGGATCAGGTTCGTGAATCGATTTGGATTCTTGCGCAGTGGCAGATGCGGAGAGAATCCCAAAGATTGCAACGCTAAACGCAACGTGACTGATTCTCATGGCCTTATTGAATCCTCCCAGACGAAGTGATCTTCACTACTACCGGCACAGTGACGCGGAAGCCCTTGGACTCGACGACGAGACCGTAGTTTCCAACGCGAACATGAGTGAAATCGGCACGCATATGCAAAAGCGTTTGACCATTCTCCAGGTGCGCTTGTGCCGAGTCCGACCAAACTACATGTCGGTTCGATCTCAGGATGACTGAGTATTCGCGAGTCTCGCTAGCAAGAGGTAGTTGCAAAGTGAAATCTATGAGCAGGCCCGAAGGGATCACTTGCGGGGAACGACCGGCTTCACCCTGGCCGAGTCCGCGTACTGGGGACGCGTTACTAAGGTCAACCAGGACCGGAACGCACATCGCAGTTGCCGGTACTTGAGCAGGAGTTCCAGGGTTGCCAGTTGGCCCCGGAGTACGGGGTGCAACAGTGGGATCGCCGTGCCGTCTGCTGAAGAACACATAGCTCGCGATTATTAACACAAGTGCAACGCCAGCGGTCACTAGAGAACGCGTCACCCAAGTAGCGCGACTAATTCTCTGCGATTGAACTTCTTGGGCCCTTGCGTGGGCGATATGAGCCATATACGCGTTGAAGCATGGCGAACAGCAGGTCAGGTGATCGCTAAGCGATTTGTCACCCTGTATCGGCGCGGATGCCAGAACCCTGAGCGCGTCATCTGGGGGGCACCCTTTGCGCTCGGGATTAGGAAAATCCTCAGAGAGATAGGACCTGGTGAAATCGAGGAGATACTGTTCGTCCTCGAAGACCCGACGTTTTTTAGTTCCGGTTGCCATTATTAAACTCGTCGGTGAACATCGCCGGCTCACTTCAAACGAAGCTTCTTCCTGACCTTGTGTAGTGCTTGGCTGAACTTAGACTCCGCGGCGTGGCTCGATATTCGATAAGCCCGACCGACCTCCTTCCACGAAGATCCGCCCAAGCGTCGAAAGAGCATGTCACGCACTTCAGGGTCACATTGCATCAACAATTCATCAATGAAGATCTTCATTTCCAGCGCCTTCCTGGGGTCTGACGACATGCGCGAAAGAAATGCGTCGAGGTCAACCGCGTCTGCTGAGAGCGATTGCCGTTTCTTCGTTCTATTTAAGCGTCGGAGGAATGCGCGGAAAAGATAAGATTCGAGATCTTGTACAGGAGGTTGATGGGTGTTCTTCGCGGTGAGGGCTCGGGACACCGTTGCCGCCGCCTCTTCAAGCAAATTGGCGGCTACCGCCGGGTCGACCAGTAGCTTTTCAGCGTGGTGAATGGCGCGGCGACTGACTTCTTCAGCAGCACGGAGCACGAGGGGGCTAATGGGTCGCCCACGTTGATCCATCGGGCTGACACGTACAGCTCCATTCTCACCTGCTTGAGTGGGCATACCAATTCACGAACGCTGCGATACAAATTCGACAACATCGTCGGGAGGCCGCTCCCAGCGCGGCCTTCAGCACCCTTCAATATAGGCAGAGTACCAGTGCGAGTGAAAACCTCAATCTGTTTTCTCTGTTCTTTGTCAAAGACTTGTAAAATTCCTCGTGTATCTTTCGCGAATCGGCGTCTCCGGCTCGATTCATTGACTCTGGCAGGGGCGTTGAGTGCGATGGCCTTGAGTTCGGCAATCTGCAACGGAAGAGGCATATACAAAGTCAGGGGTTCAACGTGCGCGAGTACGACCTAATCGCGGAGTGGTATGCATCGGAACGCGTCGATCAGACAGGGGTGCCGGAAGCCACGGCGCTAGCGTCATCGATACCGTCCGGATCGCTTGTGCTCGATGTTGGTTGCGGTAACGGCATACCGATCACGAGAGCCTTACTGAGCGAGGACCACCGAGTCGTCGGCCTAGATAGTTCCAGTGCGATGCTTGCGCAGTTCAAGCAGAACTGCCCCGACGCTTTTGCGGTTAAAGGAATCGTTCAGTCCTCCCCGTTCGCCTATGGAGTGTTCGACGCTGCGGTTGCGTGGGGGGTCATGTTTCACCTGAATCCGGAGGACGGGATTCAGGCAATTGCGAATATCTCGCGCACCCTTAAGCGCGGTGCACTGTTCCTCTTCACGTCCGGAGACGTCGACGGCTTTGATGCCAAAGAGAGCAAAATGAACGGTGTAACGTTTCGGTATTTTTCCTACAGCGTCGAAAGCTACCGACGCATCCTCGGCGATCACGGCTTCACATTGGTTGACGTTCACGCTGACAGCGGGAATAACACCTATTACCTCGCGAAAAAAGTTGAGCGCTGAGTTAATTGTTGAAACATTGCCATAGCGCAGTATCGATAGTAAAAGCATAACCTGGATGGGGTCCAGTTAAAAGGCCGCTTGGGATTCGACAAGGTTCAGCCTACTTTTCCGACAAGAGCGTCTGAATGTTCTTCTCAAGAGCATCTCTGTCAACCATGCCGACGTAGGTAGCGGCGATCCGTCCTTGTCCGTCAATAAGGAAAGTATCGGGCATCGATCCAATGGCATAGGCTTTGGCGGTGGCATTGTTGCCGAGGACAATTCGATACGGCACCGAGGCCGACTTAATAAATGGCTTGACCACCTTCCATCCCTCATCATCTAGTGAGACTCCGATCACACTCAGGCCTTCATCGGTATATTTTCTCTCGAATTCGGCAAACCACGGAATCTCCTCTTTGCAGCCGTGGCACCAAGTTGCCCAGAAATCGAGAATGACCACTTTGCCCCGATAGTCCCGCAAGTTGGACTGCTTGCCGACGCTATCTTCAAGCCCGAGCTCTGGCGCAGCCTCGCGCTCTTTTATAGGCTTGAGAACGCCGTTTGCGCCCTGTGTGGATGCGACAGAAGTAAGAGAGCAAAACACGAGCACCGCCCACAAACCTTGTAACCGGTTTGAACCTAAGAACATGAAACTCCTCCTTCCGAGCTCAGCGGCGGGCTATGCCAAGGCCGGTCTGCGGTTCCAAAAACGTCTTATCTCGACAAAGGCGAGGTACAGGATAGGCCAATAGGCGAGAAGTGTTAGCAATCTCATCGCACTGGGATGCTGCGAAACCCAATGCATACCTGAGGCGTCCAACAGAAACCCAAGCCCCGGCGGTACACGAAGCAGCATTGTCACAACCGAAGCAGACGCACCAAGAACGAGGAGCCCACGGAGCCTCCGAGGCGCGCTCAACGCCTGCTGCTGGCGCATTCCCCACATCGCAGGCAGGGCAACAAATATCCCCAGAAAAACGAGCGGGAAAATCACGCGATAAAACGTGAGGGCTGTCACAGGAGCATTCGTATCGACCGAAGGCAGTGAAGGCACGCCAGATAAAAGCAACCAAAAATGCCACCAACGCTGTGGTGCGTTCACGAATTGAAAAAACACCAGAAGCAGCAAAAGTGCCACTCGCATACTCGGCTGGACCTTATTGCGCACGCAACCAAGCAAAAATCCTGCGCTCCACGACCAACACGCAACCAACAGGCAATCCAGGGATAGTCGCAATGCTGCATCAGCGAATACGTACCAGAAACGTAAGCGTCTGACCAACACACCTTTTCGAATGGCGGCGTCTGTGTTGCAGTGTCCAGATGACCGCAAAAACGGAGTTGTCAGAACCCAAGCGACGTACACGAGCGGAAGTTCAGCAGTTGGTGGCCGAGTTTGTAAGCAGCGGTATGCGGCGGAGCGAGTTTTGCAGGAGTCGGGGCTTGAGCTTCGGAACGCTGGATCGCCATCTGAAGAAACGGCATTGGAAGAGAAGGCGTAGAGCAGTTTCTCTGGCTGGCAGCCGGTTGGTGAAGGTGGAGTTGGCTGCGAGGAAATCTCCAGCGCAACACGAGTCAAGTTGTGGGATGGCCGTGGTGCTGTCGGGCGGGCGCCGGATCGAGGTGCATCCTGATTTTGATACGAGTACGTTCGAACGGCTGGTGGGCATCCTGGAGCGGGCGTAAGCCGTGTTTGGACTGGGTCCTGCCACACGCATCTATCTGTGCGCCGGGGTCACCGACATGCGCAAGGGGTTCGAAGGGCTGTACGGTCTGGTCCGGGACCGATTGTCTTGTGAGCCTTTGAGTGGGCACCTGTTCTTGTTCTGCAATGGCCAGCGCAATCGGTTGAAGGTCCTCGTCTGGGACGGGAGCGGACTTTGGGTTTGTGCCAAGAGGTTGGAGAAAGGACGTTTCAGCTGGCCGCAATCCGGCGATGCCCAGGGCAAGGTCGTTCTGAGTCACGAAGAGCTGTCGTTATTATTAGGCGGGATTGACCTGGCCAAAACGGAGCACAAGCGGTGGTATCGGAAAGCTCCACCCGAAGGGCATGCTGCCGCATGATCGCATCGTTGCTTGAACGTTTCGATCGACTCTGGTAAATCAAACCATTGTGTGTGCGCCCTCCATTCCTTCCGCACCAGCCGATCTGGAACTCATCGCACAACTGAAGAGCAAGCTACAGTACGCGGAGCTGAGGATTCGGGTGCTGGAAGAGCGACTGCGATTGATGCGGATTGAGAAGTATGGTGCAGCCTGCGAAAAGCTCTCCCACGCGCAATTGGAGCTGTTCGAGCTGGAGCCTGTCGTCGGTGAAACGATCGAGCAGGGGGAGAGCAAACACGCGCCCGTGCATCGCTCGACCAAGAAATCCGGCAAGCATCCGGGCCGCCAGGAATTGCCTCGGAATCTTCCTCGCGTGGAACGGGTTCTCCCTTGCACGCCGGATCAGCGCGTGTGCACACGCTGCGGCAAAGAAACGGTCGTGATCGGTTACGAAGAAAGTTCCCAATTAGATGTGGAGCCGGCGAAGTACTTCGTGCTAATCACGAAACGCGAGAAGCGGGCTTGCCGGTTGTGTGAGGATCTCGGAGTGGTATCGGCCCCCCTGCTGCCACGGATCATCGAGAGGTGCCTGGCGAGTGACCGGATCGTCATTGAAACTGTCGTCAGCAAATACTGCAATCACACACCGCTGCATCGGCAGAGTGTGATCCTGGAAAGAGATATCGGCTTGAAAATCAGCCGAGCGACGCTGGACGGCTGGGTTCTGAAAGTAGGTGAATTGCTAATCCCGATGGTCGCGGCAATGAGGCGAGAGTTGTTGAGCGCGAGTTACATTCAGGCGGATGAAACCCCAGTCGATGTACAGACACGCCAGGGCCGGGGACAGAACCACCAAGCGTATCTCTGGCAATACAGTCGCCCCGGAGGATCTGTGGTCTTCGACTTCCGCTTGGGTCGTGGACGCGACGGACCGAAGCGGTTCCTGGGACAGTTCGAAGGTATTCTCCAAACTGACGGATACGCGGCTTATGACCAGATCGGTGGGCCGCGAATGGTACACGCCGCTTGTTGGGCTCATGCCAGAAGGCAGTTCTTCGAGGCAGTGCAGCTAAATCCACGAGACCCGGTCGCGACCCCGATTGTGGCGCGGATGGACGAACTGTTTGCCGTCGATGCGGAAGCTCGCCGCAAAGGGCTGACTATTGGTGCACGACACCTCCGCCGTCAAGAGGCTGCCAAGGATCTCCTCGATGATATTCGTAGCAAGATCGAAGTAGCGCAGTCCGTTGCATTGCCCTCCAGCGCACTCAGCAAGGCTTGCCAGTACGCGCTAACCCTTTGGAAAAAGCTCACATGCTTCTTGGAGTATCCCGAATTGGAGCTCAGTACCAATCTGGCGGAGAATTCGATGCGTCCCGTGGCTCTCGGTCGGAAGAATTGGTTGCACATCGGCAGTCCACAGGCGGGACCCAAAGTTGCGGCGATTCTCTCGGTCGTGGAGAGCTGTCGTCGGTTGAAAGTCTCCGTGCGCGACTATTTGGCCGCGGTTCTCCCGGGGTTTGCCGATCTCCCGCTGCGGTGCCTCCCAGACCTTACTCCCGCTGTGTGGGTCGCCCGGCATTCATAGACTCAAGCGACTGGGGTATTACCGTGAAGTGATTTTGCGACCAAAAACCCACAGCTTCCTGTTCGCCAACCGTACTGGGCTTGAATTATGAACGCCGGGCAATGGCTCGCAGGAAGCACGCCTCACGGACGATCTGGATCTTCTCCGACATGATGAACGAAACAGCAGAATTTCCAATGCCGCGCGGCTGCTGGAAATCGGGCCGAAACGGATGCTTGAACGGGTAAGAGCAAATGGCCTAAGTCGTGCCAATGGCGCATTACGCGATATTTGTGTGCGGGGCCTCTCCTGCCGGACTAACGCCGAAGTCCTGGACGACAATCAGGCGTTTCTGGGAATGTATTTCGCCGCGGTTGTTGGTGGACTTGGAACTTACTCGCCCGACTGTAGTGCGCCCGATAAATCGGCTTGGACGATATCTCTTGGTCGTGTGACCACAATGTCGTGTGATCGCAATCACATTGCCACCGCTATCACGAGGCTGACAGTGCACTTAGTGCACTTAGATTATCGTTCCAATCCGCGCAGTTTCTTTGTGTTGGTCGAGTTAAGGTATTTAACCTATTGCATCTTCTAATCTCTGGTGCTAGCGTCGCGCTACAAAGAACATCGAGGGGTGTTCGAGAACGTCATTACTGTTCGGAGAAGTTCGGTAAGTATCTTCCCGACTTAGTTCCCGAAACAACAAATAAGTATCAGAAAGCGCGGCTTTGTAGCCGTGTCCGGAGGGTATATGTGTCGATTGATGGGGACAGTCTGCGCTCTAGTTCTGGTTGGATGTGCGACGGCACAAACGTCATCGTCCAGTGATCCCACGGCGATTTCGTTCGCTCTCAAGTCCTTAGCGGCGCTAACCGGCGGAAACGTGATTACTGATGTTACGGCAACCGGAAATGTGATCTGGATTGTCGGCTCCGATTACGAAACGGGCACCGGAACGTTCAAAGCGAATACTCTCGGGCAAAGCCGGGCAGATTTAACGCTGAGCGGCGGCATGCGCTCTGATGTTCGAACTCTGAGCAACGGCGTTCCTTCCGGAGCGTGGCAAATGAACAGCGGAACCGTAAATAGCTACTCAAATGCTAATTGTTTAACGGATGCCGCATGGTTCTTCCCCGGACTTTCATCACTCACTCAGACGAGTAGCACCAACGTCGTATTCAAGTACATCGGGTTGGAACAGCACGGTGGCGTTAGCACTCAACATGTGCAAATCTTTCAGGCATCCAAGTTCGCGCTCACCCAGCACCTGAGCACAATAGATCTTTACCTCGACCCCGTCACATTTCTGCCGTTTGCGATTTCATCCCCCGTGCATCCAGACCTTGACGCTAGCACGGACATTTCTTCGGAAGTTCGCTTTGCCAACTACCAGTCGGTTAGCGGCGTACTGGTGCCGTTTCGAGTCCAGCGAATGTTGAACGGTGGGGTGGTTACAGACATCACGGTCACAAGCGTGACATTTAACACCGGCCTGCCGAATAGCATATTCAGCCTTCAGTAAAGGAAAGAGAGAACGAACATGAAGCACATCGCCTCTGCAGTCGGTCTTTTCACGATCGTGCTGATTCTAGCGAGTTTCGCTTACGCGCAAGTAACTCCCGGAGTTCCGCCGTGGGCGAGCACTGGCGGCGGACCGTTCGATGTGCTCAACCTCGGCAGTCTGAATGGGCATTTTGACATCAACGTTCGCTCAAAGGCCGGGCGGGTGACGCCATTCACCTACGACATTACATATGACACCTCGGCTTGGTATCCGGTTTCAGTCAACGGAGTACAAACCTGGCAACCGGTGTCCGCATATGGCTGGACCTTTCCTACAATCTCAGCAGGCTATCTCACGAATCAAATTGTTGCGACCCCGACGGTGCCTTGCAATCCGCCCGGCAACATGAACCCACTCAGTTTTACTGTCTATGCCTTTTGGGTGTATCACGACATAAAAGGGGGAGCTCATCCGACGAACGTCAGCAACAACAGCTTGCCCGTAAACACTGGATGCACGACTGTGGGATATCCGGCAACCGGCACCACAACCGATGGTTCCCTGTACACGATCAATGTGGCCGCCGGCTCCGCCTCCGCCACTGTCACCGGTGCGGACGGTAAGCTTTATAATCTTCCTATCAATCCAACCACAACGGTCAGCACTACTACGGACGCGAATGGGAACCAGATCACTTCTGATTCCAGCGGGAACATCACCGACACTCTCGGCACCGTGGTTTTGACTGCAAGTGGAATCAGCCCGAAGACATTCAAATACACCGCACCCAATGGCAGCATGGCGACTTGGACGATGAACTATACGTCGTACAATATCAAAACCAACTTTGGATGCAGCGGAATTGCCGAGAACACCGTCAACGGTGTCTTGTTGCCTACGAGCCTTGTTTTACCGGATGGCACTCAGTATCAGTTCACCTACGAGAGCACAGTCAACAATACCGGATACAAAACAGGACGCCTGGCGTCGGCGTCACGCCCGGCGGCACATGGAAATATTACCGTACCCAAGTTTCGGGCAATCACTGGCAGACGAAGGTGACCAGCCCGGTTGATCCGACTGTGGGCAACGATACGGTCATCGACTTCCAGCAGGATTCCTCAACCTCACAATATGGAAGCACGCACAACTTCTTCGAGACACAGCGGCTTGAGTACCAAGGATCACAGAGTGGCGGAACCCTCCTCAGGACGACGATCACCTGTTGGAACACAGCGAATCCGACGCCTGCCAATTGCCCAGCCGCGAGCGTTTCCACGCTAATCTCACGACAAACGGTGTTCTCATACCTACCTGATACGACCTCTTCCAGCAAAGTCTCCGAAACCGATACTCAGTACAACCAGTACAGCGATCCCTCATTCCCCAGTGAAGTCGACAGTTATGACTATGGAACCGGGACAGTCGGTTCGCTCATCCGTAAAGTGAATAACTATTACGCGCTCTACGGGAACGCGGTGCAGCTAACGAATTCGGCGGTCTACGATAGCGGCAACACGCTGAGAGCCAGTACAAACTTCAGCTACGACGGGGGGACCTTGGCCACGCCTTCCGGTACAACTCCGCAGTGGACGAACGTGTCCGGCGGTCGGGGAAATGTGACGGACGCGGGTACCACCAACAGCGGCGGACCGAACGTCACAACGTTTAATTATCCGAACGCAACTTCTACCTGTGGCAACGCGTTTCCTGTCAGTGTTAGTGAGCCGCTTAGCCTGTCGCGCTCGTTTGCCTGGGATTGCAACGGCGGCGCGATGACCGCCGTGACCGACGAAAATGGCAAGACTTCGAGTGTGTACTATATTGGCACAAACTTTGGCAAGAGCGCCGATGCGAACTATTGGCGGCCCTACGCGACTGCTGATCAACTTGGCAACGGAACCACCATTAGCTATCCCAGCAACACGGCAACGGAAACCGCGCTGCTCTTCAACGGCAACAACTCGGTCGTGGACCAGCGCACCAAGCTCGATCAATTTGGTCGCCCGATTCTGAGCCAGATAAAACAAGGGCCTGCGTTGACAAGTTACGATTCCACGCAGACCGATTATGACAATCTAGGAAGGGCATCGAAGGCGTACATCCCATTCACGAGCACGGCGGACTCGCCCTGCTCGGGGACGTGCCCGAAAACCACCACGTCCTACGACGCAGTTTACCGGCCGCTCACGGCCACCGACGCAGGCGGCGGGACCCTGACATTTACCTACACAAAGAACGACGTGCTCCAGGTCACTGGCCCTGCTCCCACCGGAGAGAACACCAAGCAGCGCCAATACGAATACGACGGGCTGGGCCGGTTGACTTCCGTTTGCGAACTGACGAGCACCGCGAACGGCGGCGGTACGTGTAGCCAGACAACAACTCAAACGGGTTTCTGGACAAAATACACCTACGACGTTCTTGGCAACATGATCGGCGTCACCCAGAATGCCCAGGCCGGAAGCCAACAGACGCGTACCTACACGTTTGACATGACCAGCCGCATGTTAACGGAGCAGAACCCCGAAACCGGAACCATTACCTATACCTACGACACGGCGGATTCGACCTGCGGTTCGTATTCCTCCCCAGGCGATCTGGTCGAAAAGAGAGATGCTGTCGGCAATGTCACGTGCCTGAAGTATGATGCTCTGCATCGCTCCACTCAGAGTACGTATCCCTCCGGGTCTTATGCGGCCAGAACGCCAATGAAGTGCTACGTGTACGATGCGGCAACTGTCAACGGCACGGTCATGGGAAATACAAAGACGCGATTGGCCGAGGCGTACACGACGACAGCGTCAAGCTGCAATAAGACGAGCATTGTAGTTGATGAAGGCTACAGCTATTCGGCTCGCGGACAGATTACCGACGCTTGGGAATCGACTCCCCATTCCGGCGGCTACTACCATCCCACAGCGGGGTACTGGGAGAGCGGAGCGCTGAAAACGCTCTGGATTTCTACTCTTCCCGTAATCACGTACGGTGCCGACGGGGAAGGGCGCACATCAACCGTTTCAGCTAGTACAGGGCAGAATCCGGTCACCAGTACCAACTATAATACGGCTGGACAAGTGACGGGGGTGACCCTGGGTTCAGGAGACTCCGAAGCGTTCTCCTTTGACGGAAGCACTGCGCGCATGACTCAGTACAAATACACGATCAACGGAAGCTCCGAAATCGGGAATCTTACGTGGAATCCGAACGCGAGTTTAAAGACGTTGGGAATCACCGATCCGTTCAACGCGGGTGACGCTCAAACCTGCAATTATGTGCATGACGACCTCTCGCGAATTGCCAGCGCGAACTGCGGTACGCCGTGGTCTCAAACGTTCACCTATGATGCATTCGGCAACGTGACGAAGAATGGTTCCATCAGCTGGATACCTGGGTACAATGCATCCACGAATCGGTACACATTGGCGGGTACGAGCTACGACTTGAACGGAAACTTATTGGCCGATACCTTTCACTCGTACACGTGGGATACAGAGGGAAATCCTGCCACGATCGATGCCATCGGGCTCACATATGATGCCTTTGCTCGTGTAGTTGAGCAAAACCAGTCGGGAGCGTATTACCAGGTCGTGTACACCCCTTTGGGTAGCAAGCTGGGCTTGTTCAACGCCCAGGTCATCCAGCAGTTGTATATCCCCCTACCTGGCGGTGCCAAGGCCGAGTACTTGTCGTGGGGGCTGAGCCATTATCGTCATGCCGATTGGCTGGGGAGCGACCGTTTGGAATCGAGCACAACGCGCACTATCCTGGATGACAACGCCTACGCACCTTTCGGCGAACCCTATGCGCAAACCGGGAATGGTGAGATTTCATTTACTGGGCAGAACAAAGATACGGATTGGCTGCAATACGACTTCCTGTTCAGGCAGTACGACCCGAAACAAGGGCGGTGGCTCTCCCCCGACCCGGCGGGATTGGGCGCAGTTGATCCGGGCAACCCTCAAAGCTGGAACCGGTATGCGTATAGTCTAAACGGCCCCATGGCTTTAGTAGATCCGCTAGGTTTGTCCCCGTGCGACAATTCGAGTGACCCTAACTGCCGACAGGGCCACGGCGGCGTCCCTTGTAACGGATATTTCACTCCATGGGGGAATGGTGAAGCATGTGTTGAGATATTGATGTTCGGTCAGTGCAGTCCAATCTTCACCAATCAAGGAATGTGGCTGGGAACGCCTTGCAACGGCATCGGCACCTATGGTAGCCAGTCGGCCAGCTGCCCGTCATGGGCCCCGTGCCCAGGCGGTCAAGGCGGCGGAAATAGCGGGAATAACGGCAAGCCGGACCCACCCAAGCCGCCGAAGCCCTGGAAGGACAAGAACCGCAACTGTTTAAACCAGATCAACAACACTCCTGACGGAAAGTTCTACAACTTCTTCAGTCCGTTATCAATGATTCCCGGCATCGGGCCTGACCCCACGGCAAGCCGAGTTGAGGACATTGGCGGTGGGCTAGCAAAGTTCGGTGTCTACAGCTTCTTCAAAGCGGCAAGCACGAGCATGGTTCGTACTCCGTTCGGGTCGATGAGCGGGGTTGTAGCTGAAACCATACATGGGGTAGCGAAGTTTGCCGGAACTCCGGTGATGGGGGCAGCGATTGCCGGTCAACTCAGTGTGCATGCTGGGTGTGCCATTTCATCGCTATTTTGATGCGCGATAGGAGTAATATGGAGGCAATCGGATGACTGACTCCCGACAGGCGGTTTTACAGAGAATTACCCGAGCATGCTCCCGCCTACTGCTATGGGTGGGAGCGGCGGTCTTTTTCGTCGGAGACGCGTTCCTTTATGAGATCAAGCATGTGAACTTCTTCGTGTCCGCAGGGATCGGAATTCTCGGAGGCGTGTTAGTGATGCTGCTGGGTGCAGGAATCGCAGTCGCGAGCAAGTCTTTAAGGCCGGGGCAGCACTTTGATTAGAGTCATACCCTCTTCAGCTTGGCCGACATGGTTACAGGCCTTGATCGTTGCGCCGAATGCTCTGCTGGCGGGATACGCATGCTGGGCATGGTGGCCTGAATCTAAGCGAGAATGGAATAAATTCGGTTTCGTGATGGCATATCTGGTTGTCTTCTTTTTGGTGATGAGATTCGTCTTCCACTTTTGATGATGACCGACGAGAGAGTGAGCAGGTCGGATCGAGTTGCTATGCTCAAATGCGAGTCCGAAACGTCGGAGGACCAAGAGCCGCATTGATTTCGCCCGCTTCTATTAGCTTTGCCAGCCAGACAGTCGGTACAACGTCCAGCGGACAGCAAATCAGTTTCAAGAATGCAGGGTCATCGCCCATCGCGATTTATGGGATCAATGCGAGTGGTGACTTCACTGAGATCAGCAACTGTCCGGCCTCGCTTCCAGCTGGCGGCAGCTGCACTGTCGCCGTGAGTTTCTCACCGAGCATGGGCGGCACCACAACGGGATCCCTTCAGGTGAGCGACTCGGCGGGTTCGATTTCCCAGGTTACATCTTTAAGCGGAGCGGGACTTGTCCCGGTGATTTCTTTTGCGCCTGCTGGGGTCACGTTTGCAGCGCAGGCAGTGGGGAGCACGAGCAACACGCAGCTTGTGACCCTGACAAATTCGGGTTTGGGCGTCTTGAACATTCGCGGACTGGTTGCTTCGGGGGACTTCTCGATGGTGAGCGGAACGTGCTCGGGGTCCATCGCCGCGTCATCCACATGCAGTTTCAGCTTGACATTTACGCCTTCAGGGGCAGGATCGCAAACAGGATCAGTGGTAGTCACGTCTAACGCGCTGGGGGGAATGTTCTTAGCCTTGCCGGAAGCGGTGCCGACTTCAGTGTTGCCACGACTCCAGCTTCCCAATCTGTTACTGCGGGCAGTTCCGCAACCTACACCGTCTCCTTGCCATCCGTGGGCGCGACATTCAGTAACCCGATCAACTTGAGCTGCAACGGGCTGCCCGCAAACGCCGCTTGTGTTTTCGGTCCGAGTTCTGTTAGTGCTGGCAATTCTTCTAGCCTAACCGTCACCACGAAGGCAACCCAAAGCGCAGCATTTCGAGGCGTCAGATCGCCTAAGGAATCGCCGCTGCTCGCGTTCTGGTTACAGTACAGCGGTCTCGCATTTCTCGGATTGGTCTTTGCATCGGGCGTCCCAAGCCGGAAAAAGCGAGCAAGAAGGACCATTACGTTTCTGACGGTTCTGCTTGCCTTCGGACTGTTCGTTGGATGCGGCGGCGGATCATCGCAAGCGACAAGGACCATTCCGGGGACGCCTGCCGGCGCCTATAACATCACCGTGGTGGGCTCGTCGGGGTCAGTCACGCATGCTGCCATTCTGGTTCTGAATGTCAAGTGAAGACCACAAGGCTTCGGCAACGCCTGAACCGCCCCCAGAAGAAAAGGAAGCGGATCAAAGAATGCTTCGGCTGGGGCCCTGATACGCTAGGTGGGGCATCGCAGGGTTTGCATAGCGCATTGGATCTTCACTCTCGCCTGCGTTCGAAATCAACGACGCTCGCGAGAAGTTCGAATCACCAGCGCGAACTGCGGAACGTCGTGGTCGCAGACTTGCGGCTTCGATCCGTTCGGCAACCTGAGCATGACCGGCTCGGCCCAGTTCCTGCAGACCACGAACCGCCGAGCAGGATGAGCAGGCAAACTGGTAAGTAGCAAGGACTTAGCCTGCCAGTGCAGGGATCAACAGGATTTTGAAAGATGCACACTCAAGAGCCAAACTCTTCGGTAAGGGTAGCGAGACAATCAACGGATGGTTTTACGCTAATCGAGCTGATCGCTGCCACGACGATCCTGCTTGTATTGTCCGGAATGGTTGTGCCAGTTGCGCGTGTAGTAATAAAGCGCGAAAAGGAGCGCAGACTTCGACACGCCATTTGGGAGATGCGCGACGCTATTGACCGGTACAAAGACGCTGCGGATCGGGGCGCATTCCAGATAAAAGCCGGCTCTGAAGGTTATCCTCCGGACCTGGACACCCTTGTCAGCGGCATTGATATAGGCGGCAAGAAGGTGAAGTTTCTCCGCAGAATTCCGATTGACCCGATGACCGGTGGCACAGATTGGGGGTTTCACTCAGTACAGGACGATCCCAATTCCGATTCTTGGGACGGGAACAATGTATTCGACGTTTACACGAAATCGGTTGGAACTGCACTTGACGGCACGAAATACAAAGACTGGTGAGTAAGGGGCGAGATTGTCGAGATTGCCATTTGGATCTTGAAGGCTATTGAAATCTGTTGAACTTGGATGCTTTCACCGTCTCAATTTCGTCTACAGCGCAGTTTTGCTTGCAGAACCGATTCGCAGCCAAGCAGCGTCGCAACAGGTCACCAGCAATCACTTGGAACCCGCAGAATTCAGAATTCTACAAGTTTCAACAACCATGGAATCTCGTTCGGGACCGGGGGGTTCGGAGTTCAAATCCACGCTCGCACCTTCCTACATCTAGGGTGAGTGGTAGGGTCAGCAGATGCGAACCTCTTTAAGTATCGTCAAGAATGAAGGGGTCAAAGATGCTGTTAGGCTCCGAGATTGCGGCTGGAACGGGTGCTCCATTCTCACCCGTCGTGGGCGAAAAGGCCGTCGGTATAGTAGGAGGGACCTAACCCATTCTGTCACGCATGTGGAACGTGGTAAGCCCGCATTGCTCCCTTCGGGGTAGCAAGGCCGCAAGGTCATGCAACGGTGATGCGGGTAGAGGATAGAGGAGAAAGCGAACGTCCGACTGTAATGGTCGGAATACGGATTGCGACATTAATCCGACGCGAAAGCGGGCAGACTTCCTCTTGGTTTCCGATCACGAGAGAACTTGGCAAATCGGCCCAATAGGATCGGCAGATGACGGCGCAAGCTGGTGCAATCCTAGACACGAGTTCAGCATGGGACGCTGTTGATTGGCGAACCATCGAGGACAATGTTCGCCGACTCCAAGCGCGTATCGTGAAGGCGGTGCAGCAAAAGAAATGGAACAAGGTGAAAGCCTTGCAACATCTTCTTACGCACTCGGCCAGCGGCAAGTTACTTGCCGTGCGCCGGGTGACACTGAACGACGGTAGAAAGACGCCTGGAGTGGATGGCGAACTCTGGGACACACCACACAAGAAGCTTCAAGGTGTGATTTCGCTGACGGCACGGGGTTACCGCCCCATGCCTCTGCGGCGGATTTACATCCCGAAGGCCAATGGGAAGCTCCGACCGTTAGGAATCCCAACGATGCGGGATCGAGCCATGCAAGCCTTGTATTTGCTGGCGCTTGATCCGGTCGCGGAAACCACTGCGGATCAGAATTCCTACGGCTTCCGGCAGGGGAGAAGTTGTGCGGATGCGATTGAACAATGTTTCACTTCGCTCTGCCACAAAAATCCTAGCTGGGTGCTCGAAGGCGACATCAAAGGCTGCTTCGACAACATTAGTCATCAGTGGCTGCTCGACAATGTTCCCCTGAACAAAGCGATGCTCCACAAGTGGCTAAAGTCGGGCTACCTAGAAAAACAGGTATTCTACGATACGATCTCTGGCACACCGCAGGGCGGAATCATATCGCCTGCGCTGTCAAACATCACGCTCGACGGCCTCGAACGCCGGCTCCGGGAAGTTTTTCCGGTACGCGGAAAAGGCTCCGATCGCGGTCGAGCAGCGCAAGTACATTTGATCCGTTATGCGGACGACTTCATCATCACCGGACACTCGGAAGAGTTGCTGAGAATGACGGTCAAGCCGCTGGTCGAATCCTTTCTGGCTGAACGTGGTTTGGTCCTTTCTTCGGAAAAGACCTTAATCACGCACATAGAAAAAGGTTTCGACTTCCTTGGGCAGAACATTCGGCGCTATCCGCACGGCAAGCTGTTTATCAAGCCCGCTCGGAAGAGTGTTGTGTCTGTTCTTGCCAAAGTGAAGCAGATCGTCCGAGAGTACTTGGGTAGCACCGCTCATCTTCTTATTAACCGATTAAATCCGATTGTAAGGGGATGGGCCAACTACCACCGCCATGTCGTCTCCAAGCGCGTCTTCGCACGACTCGATGCTGCGATATTCAGGATGCTCTGGGGATGGGCGCACGCCCGTCACCGCCGAAAAGGAGCTCGCTGGATAAAGCAGAAGTATTTCGACCGTGTGAGAACACGCGATTGGTGGTTCTTCGGTGACACTGTGGACGCGCGGGGTTCGCCTCTTCGTGTTCGCTTGTTTCATGCAGCTTCTGTGCGAATCGTAAGGCATGTGAAGGTTCGGTCTGGCCTGAATCCTTATGACCCGAGTTGGACGCCGTATCTATCCAGACGTTACGCCGTCGCTCCGCATCGTGCGCGTTCATGACTTGAGCGTTCCCGGAAACTTGAGCCGTGTGAGCTGGAAACTCTCACGCACGGTTCTTAGAGGGGGGACCAACAGTAACGTTGGTCCCCTACTCGGCCAGAAGAGCGGAAGCACCAAACAACCATACTGTTTTGAAGTTCGAAAAGGGGAGTTGTTCGCGTTTGCAGGAGTATGGGACCGGTGGAAAGAACCAAGCGGAAAAGCGCTAGAGACGTTCTCGATTCTGACCACTACGCCTAATGCTGTGACCGCAGCCGTCCACGACCGCATGCCAGTCATTCTTGATCCGGATAGCTACGACTTGTGGCTCGACCCTGGGATGAAAGATGTACGAGCTGCAGCCGAACTGTTGAAACCGTATGATGCGCGGCTGATGCGTTGCTACCCTGTAAGCGGTCGAATCAATCACGTGGCCAATGACGACGAAGCGTGCTCGACGCCCGTAGAACCAGCCCAAATGCAGAATCGTCTGTTCTTGTAGTGTGTTGTTGAGCACGAGGGAGGGCGGGCGGGATATATAAAAGCGCGGAGTGGGTGGGCCGCTTCGGCGGCCTGCTGCACCCTTTAATAAGGCAGAGTACCGGCGGAAGTCAAAACCTCAACCTATTTTCTTGCCCTGCTAAAGGATCGTAAATTCCTCTAGTCGCTCTCGCGACGGGGGCGCCACCCCTAAATCTCCTAAGATTTTAGTTGACAAGCCGACCTTGAGCTTTTAATCTCCTAAGTCGTTAGGAGAACGATCAAGTGCCAAGGCCTAAAACACAACTCACTCCGCTTGAACTGCACATCATGAAGACTCTCTGGGAGAGCGGGCCGAGCACAGTGCAGGCGGTGCAAGAGAAGTTGCCTGGAGAACGTTTGGCATACACAACTGTTCAGACGATGCTCAACATTTTGCAGCGTAAAGGAAGAGTGAAGCGGAAACTGATCGGCAAGGCCTACGAGTATCGCCCGGTATTGAGCCGCGACAAAGCCCTAGGCGAGGCGCTAGGAGACATGCTCGATCGGATGTTTGGAGGATCTGTGGAGGCGCTTCTCATGAGTCTAGTGAAGAGCCGGCAACTGGATGCCGAGAAGCTCGCAAAAGTGCAGCGGCTAATTGAGGAGCACGGGCGCTCGAATCGCGAGGAAGAACATGAACGACATTAGCCGTTGGATCGCCACATTTCTGTTGAACGCGATTTGGCAGATCACGGCGATCGCGATTGTTGCGCTTGCGTGTACGAAATTGCTGCGCCGGATGCCCTCGCGTTACGCACATCGGGCGTGGGTCTTAGCGATGTTTGCCTGTTTGCTGATTCCTCTAACAACCGTGCTGATACAGCATAGCGTCGGCACCGGTATTGACGAGGCGAAGGGAAAAGAGTCAGTTCTGAATGAACCTCTGAATTCCTCGACAAGAGGACTGTCTCTGCCATTTCGTTCTGTGAGTCATCCGATATTTCTCCCGCCCCTCCTCCCGAGAGTTTTGCTCTGGGCGTTTGCTGTGCTGCTGCTCCACAGGGCCGGGCGTCTTCTATGGTTGGCCTATCGCACAAGCCGCATTCGGCAGTGTGCCTACGAACGAGAACTGCCCGAATCACTTTCGGAAGTCGCGGAACGGTGCCTTCGGGCATTTTCGCTCTCCGCTGTGCCTTTGCTTTGTTCGACCGAGGTTTGCAGTCCCGCGACGGTCGGCTTCAGGAGACCTGTTCTTCTTCTGCCAGAGAGCTTTTTTGATGTCGACCTTACACAGGATGATCTTTCTTCTGCCCTGTCGCATGAGTTCGCGCACGTCCGACGGCGTGATTTCGTACTCAATTTGCTCTATGAGGTGGTGTATCTGGCGGTGTGCTTCCACCCCTTCGCCGCCTTCATAAGATCACGAATTGCGCACACCAGAGAGCTGGCGTGTGACGAGATGGCGGTCCGCATGCTCCCATCTGGAGCCCACTACGCAAGTTCACTTCTTCATATCGCGCAGTCCGTGTGTTCGGGAGGTCAATCACAGTCAAACTATGCGCTAGGGCTGTTTGACACAAATACTTTGGAGGAACGAATTATGAACATTCTCAAAACAACGAACGTAAGCGGGGAATGGACCCGCGCTCTCAGATTGCTGATTGTCGTTCTCGTCGGCGCGTCCGCTCTCGGAATATCGGTGTTCTCTTTGCAATTGGCCGCTGAAAACGCGACTGATTTGAGACAGTTCGCCGGAACGTGGGAATGTAAGTACAAAGGTCGACCTTTCTTTACCTTGAAGATGGCCGTAAAAGACGGCGTACTCGGCGGAACTGCTGTTCATAGCAAACGCGTGGGGTGGGCCGACGGTGAAATCGTCCCTGACACGGACGAAACCACTCCAGACAAGATTTTTGACACTCATGCTTCGGGGAAAGAACTCATGATCAAAATCGCGGATGGCCCGAACGACCCCGATCCCATTGCACTCAGCTTTAAGTTGACCGGCAAGGATGAAGCTGAAGCCAAGCTCATTGTGGAAAAGATGCCCGATGCCCCGGCGCAGACAAAGCCGTGGCATTTTCAACGCGTCAGCAATACCAAATAAACAGACCTCTCCCAGGTGTCTTCGAACAAAATCGCTGTTCTAGATTAAGGGTGTGGTGTTTTGCGTGCGTAAGAGCTGCTAGGGTGGGTGGGCGGGATAAAAATGGCGGAGCGCCTGAGCACCCCGCTCCAAGTCAGGCGATAGCCTCAGCCGCTGCGGGCGGCTGGGCGATTGGGGCGGGTTCTGCCTGGGGCTGGTTGACTGTTTCCGCTTCCTCAGAGGTTGCGGGTCGTGGGCTGATGGCTCCGAGAATCACCGCTGCTGTTCGCTGCACGACTTCCAAGCTCTCGGCAAGCAGCTTGGCGTCTCCGTTCCACAGCCTGATGTAGTCGGCGGAGGCGGTTCCGGTCTGGAGTCCGATCGACTGGCAAACGACGAAAGCCACGGCTTCGGCTTCGGTCTCGCGCACTTGTTTCGTGGTCAGGGTTCGCCGTTGGCTGCGGTGCAACATCTCATGCGCCATTTCATGCACGAGGGTTGAGAATTCCTCGGCTGGCTGCATTCCCCTGAGCAGGGTGATTCTGCCACCCGAAGATAAACCTTTAGCGGGGGCAATCTTCTCCGAATACTTGAGCGTGATCTTCTGGCCTTGGACGTACTCAATCAGCCGCTCCCGATAGCCGCTGACATCGCCCCCGACATCGGTCAGGCTCGGTAACTCTTTGCCTTCGGTCTGGTCAACATCGAACACGTGCACAGCCCGGAAGCCATAAAGCTCTTGTGCTGCTTTCCGCTCCTCGGCTGCGTTCGCGGTCTCAATCTCGGTCGCAATTTCATCTTTGCGCTGCGCCCTGCGTCCAACCATAGGGGCAAGAATCAGGATGCCTTTTTCTCCGCGCTTGACGAAGCGGCCAAGCGAGTTCCAAGTGCGGATTCCGGCAACCCGAGTTGCCGTCGGTTTCTGGCGAGCGATGAGCATGATATTGCCGAAGCTGTAGGTGTGAAACCGTGCCATCGCGTTCAAATACTGCGTCAACACTTCACTTTCGCCTGACTCCAGAGCCGTCACTAGAAAGCTGAATGCCTCGTTGGTTTTGTTGTTGATTTCTTCTAATTTCATTGTTTTTTCCCTTCTGCCGGTGTCGGCTTGTTTTTTCTTTCACTTGAGCGGCAGCGAGGAAAAACAAGGCGACACGGGCGAAGGGACGAAACGGAGCTCGAAGGAGGGTGGCAGAGCGTGAGGGAAAGCGCGGTGAGTGCCAAACGCTTTTGATTCTTGTTTGGCGCGAAACCGGCGCAGTCCGAAACGCCCGTCCGAGCCGCGGCCAAGCGGCGCCCACCCGGAAGAGGCGCAGTGGAAGAAA
>WNFZ01000690.1_pt1 | contig 34957 bp, 35 predicted proteins | sample 5400081 | NCBI WGS metagenome assembly WNFZ01 (sample SAMN13153365, study PRJNA577476) | soil metagenome | isolation source: 80 cm soil or saprolite under grassland replicate 1 | place: USA:California | collected 2016-06-15 | reverse complement strand
TAGGTTCACTATAGTAGGTTCGGCGCTGCGATGCAATACCGCCGCGTCGGCAAGTGGGGGGCTGAAGCTGCCGGAGATCTCCCTCGGCCTCTGGCACAACTTCGGCGGCGCCGCGCCGCTCGAGCGGTCGCGCGAGATCCGCCGCACGTTCGAACTCGGGATCACGCACTTCGACCTCGCGAACAACTACGGCCCGCAAGGCACTCATAATCGTCCTCTTAGCAAAGCCTCGGTCGCTTAGCCCCTAGTCGTCCAGGCTCCCCATGCTCAAGTTGACGGTCGTTCCAGTCATCCCGCTCGCCTGATCGGAAGCGATGAAGACCGCCACGTTAGCCATCTCCGCGAGCGTCGAAAGCCGTCGCGTGTGGGTCCTGCCTGCGAGCAACTCGTGGAACTGTTCCCAGGTCATTCCCGATGCCTTGGCGTAAAGCTCGAAGCTTTCCTTGATCCTGCCCGTCTCCGGGATGCCCTGTGGTCGTAGACCGACCACGCGAATGCCCTGAGGTGCTAGCTCGGCGGATAGATCCCGAGTGAGTGCCTCCACGGCGGCCATCGCCGGACCGCCGCCTCCCACCAATGCGGTGCCCGTCCGCGAGATGGTCGCGGTCACGGTCATGATCACCCCCGATCGGCTTGCGACCATCCGCCGGGCGGCCAGGCGTGCGGTCAGGAAGTACGACCTCGTGTAGATCGCGATCGGCAGGGAGAACTGCTCGACATCCAGCTCGACCAGGGGCACACGAATCTTCGGATTCGGGATGCCGATCGCGTTGAACGAGATATCGACGCGGCCCGCCTTGTCGGTCACGGACTGTAGATGCTTGTCCAAGGCCTGCTCGTCGAGTGCGTCGACCTCCGCCGCCTCGGCGGATCCGCCGGCGGAGACGATGTCCTTGGCGACCGCTTCGACGGGTGCCAGGTGGCGCCCGGTGAGAAAAAGCGTGGCCCCCTCGCGCGCAAAGGCACGCGCGACAGCGCTGCCGATCGCTCCTCCGGCTCCGTAGATCACCGCAACCTTGTCCTTCAGCATCATCTCTGGTTCCTTTCTGTGCCCGGGTCGTCACGCACGCCCACTTCATGAGTTAAGAGATTCGCCATGGGTTGCCTCCTCTGTCTTCGTGCGCTACTGGTTGAGACACCGCGGCCGGCGTGCACGAACCGGCCGATTCGTTTCCTTCGAGATCGGTGTCGGTACTTCTGATGAGGTCGGAGTTGATGACCGAGCGGCTGCTGAGCCGCGCCCGTGCGGGCGATGAGCTGGCGTTCCGGGAGCTCACCGACCACTTCCGGCGCGAGCTCGAGCTGCACTGCTACCGGATCCTCGGCTCGCTGCAGGACGCCGAAGACATGCTCCAGGAGACCCTCCTCGCGGCCTGGCGCAGCCTCGACGAATTCCAGCGGCGCGCCTCCTTCCGCACGTGGCTCTACCGAATCGCCACCAACCGCTGCCTCAATCTGCTCCGCAGCAAAGCGCGACGACCCGCCGAGGAGGTTCCGCCGATGCCCGAGCCATCGCCGCCGACGCGCCGCTCCGAGCCGGTCTGGCTCCAGCCCTACCCGGACATCCTCCTCGAAGGCCTGCCCGACTCCGCCCCCGGTCCGACGGCGCGCTACGAGACGAAGGAAGCGACCGCGCTCGCGTTCGTCACCGGGCTGCAACGGCTGCCGCCGCCGCAGCGCACCGCTCTTGTGCTGCGCGATGTACTCGGCTTCTCGGCCAGCGAAAGCGCGACGATCCTGCAAACCAGCGAGGCGTCGGTCAAAGGGGCGCTCCAACGCGCACGCGCAGCGCTCGCCCAGCGACCGATCGACTCCTCGCGTGCGCCGGTCCCGGACTCGCCGCAGGAACGCGAGATCGTCGGCCGCTTCGCGGAAGCGGTCGAGCGCGGAGACACGAAAGCCGTCGTCGCCCTGCTCGCCGATGAAGCCTGGGTGACAATGCCGCCGTACCCGTTCGAGTACCAGGGCAAAGAGGCCATCACGATCTTCCTCGACGATCGGGCGCGCCTACGCGGCGCACCGCTGCGCGTCGTACCGACCCGCGCCAACGGCCAACCCGCCTTCGGCTGCTACCTCGACGACCGCCATGCCCCGATCGCGCGGCCGTTCGGCTTCCTCGTGCTCACGCTCGACGGCGAGCAGATCTCGGCGATCACCTTCTTCAGCGACACGAGCGTCTTCGCGCACTTCGGATTGCCACGCACGCTCCCTCGCGCCGCGTCACCTGGATGTCCTTGATCGCCGTCCTCGTCCTCGCCCAGAAGCTCCTGCCCGCGAAAGCCGCCATCGATGTGCCGCTGGCGCTAGCGATCGTCGGAATTGGAATCCTGCTCGTCATCGCGCCCTGGTCGGTTCCCGGACTCACGCCACCGATGTGAGACCTCAGCGGTGGCGCGGGACCGGGCCGAGCTGTTGTGACAACAAGAAACAAGAAAGGAGACGACACAATGATCAGTCACAAGATCGGAACACGGGAAAAGTGGGCAGCTGCCCGCGAGGAGCTGCTCGCCCGCGAGAAGGAGCACACAAGGCTGGGCGACGAGCTGGCGCGGCAGCGCCGGGAGCTTCCGTGGGTCCGGGTCGAGAAGGAGCACCGCTTCGACACCGACGACGGCACACGCACGCTGGCGGAGCTGTTCGACGGCCGCTCGCAGCTCGTGGTCTACCACTTCATGTTCGGCCCGAGCTACGAGGCTGGCTGCACGACCTGCTCGTCGATAGCGGACGCAGTCAACGGCGTCGTCCCACACCTAAACGCGCACGACGTGACCATGCTCTTCGTGTCGCAGGCCCCGCTCGAGAAGTTGCAGACGTACAAGCGGCGCATGGGCTGGAGTTTCCCCTGGGTATCGTCAGCCAACAGTGAGTTCAACCTCGACCTCGGTTACTCGAGCAGCGAGGAGCAGACGCGCGAGTGGCTCGCGCCGATAGTCGAGGCCCTGCCGCCGATCGCCGACCGCAATGCCGGCGAGAGCGGCACCGACGTAGTTGGGTACCTGACCCAGAGCCAAGGCTTCAGCTCCTTCGTCCTGGATAACGGGGCCGTCTACCACACCTATTCGACCGGGGCTCGCGGGGTCGAGTTCCTGATGGGCTACTACGGGATCCTCGACCGGGTGCCGAAAGGCCGCGACGAGGGCGATGCGTTCCAGCTCTGGATCCGCCGGCACGACGAGTACTAAGCACGGTCGTTGGTTTCGGTGAGGGACGATGAGTTAACCTCGGTGCCGTCCTTCGAGGCGTTTTCTAAGGGGAGCATGCAGATGCCCTCTCAGGCGTACCTGCTGGCGGATCAGCCCTCCGAGCTGGAGCGGCTGCAACTCCAGTCGCGGGTGTGGGAACCGAGCGGGCGCCGGCTTCTCGACGAGATCGGCGAAGGTCGCGGCACCCGCGTCCTCGACGTCGGATGCGGTGCGATCGGGTGGCTCCGATTGCTGAGCGAGTGGGTCGGGTCCGACGGCGAGGTGGTGGGGATCGATATCGACGACGCGATGCTCGCCGCCGCCGGACAGTTCGTGGACACGGAGGGCCTCGGCAACGTCGTGCTCACGAAGGACGACCTCTTCGCGAGCAGGCTGGAGTCGTCGTCGTTCGATCTCGTCCACGCTAGGTTCCAGATCGCCCCGCTGGGTCGTGGACCCGACCAGATCTCCAACCACCTCCGACTCCTCCGGCCGGCCGGCACGGTGGTGCTGGAGGAGTGGGATGTGAGCTCGTGGCATTTCAACCCTCCTGCTCGTGCGCTGGAAAGCCTGGTCGAGCTCATCGGGCAGTCGTTCGTGCGGTCCGGCGGAGAGATCCAGGCCGGTCTTAAGCTGCTTGACCTGCTCCGCGGCTTCGGTATCGAAGGGAACGTTAGGGCCGAGGTCTTGGCGCTTCCTCCGGGACATCCCTACCTGCGGCTGCCCCTCCAGTTCGCCACCGCCTTGGAAGAGCGGCTGCTATCCATAGTGACGGTCGACAAGCTGGAGCAGCTTCGAAAGGAAGGCGAGGCCGAGCTCGAGGAGCCGGGCCGGTGGGGCACCACCTTCACGCTCCTGCAGTGCTGGGGCCAGCGCGCGGCGTAGCTCAATCAACCTAGTCCTCCGCTTCCGCAGAAAGCCGGTACGCGCCTCCGCCCATCCGGTCGACGCGATCGGGCGGGTCGTTCGGGAGAACGGGTTCGGCGCCGTCTCGCGGCCGAGGGCCTCGCCTCGCCGTTGTCCCGAGGTCAGACCAGGCTGACGCGGTCATACCTACGGATCGCGCCTGTCGCTTCCGCGACGGCGTAGACGCCGGCGCAGGGGTAGAGCGCACCCGCGACGTCGATCCTGTTGTGCTGGGCGAGGGCCTTGAGGATTCGGGAGTCCTTCGGAAGGTCCTCTTGCGCGAGGCTTGGCATGACGCAACGAGGGTCTGGCAAGGCGACGCCGATCCTGACGTCGTCGCCGATTGCGAGCGTGCGACCGAGCCACTCGTTCTCGACGAACCCACGCGCGGGGGTCTCGACAATCACGTTCATGCGGAACCGGCGGGCGTCGAAGCGGCTCTGTGGCTCGAGCTCGCCCAGTTGGTCCAGGCTCGACGTCGTGAGGACACTCAGCGGGAAGAGGTCGAAGAAAGAGCCTTCGGGGACAGCGGACGGGAGCCCCCGCTCGTTGAAGAACGCGGCGCCGAGCCGCGCTTCGACAACCTCGTCGCGGTGTCCCTCAGGATCGTAGTTCTCCTCGTCAGGGTGATACTGGTCGATGGTGTAGCCGTTCTGCGCGGCGTGCGCCAGCTCCACGTCACGGCCGAAGAAGCGCGACAGGACGGCGTCGACATCGGGCGCGTCGCTCAGCACCACGTTGCCATCCGCGAGTTCGATCTGCACCGGTGGAAGCTCGTCGTCACGGCGCGTCGCCTCGACGAATGCGGCCCGGCACGCGAGCAGGTTGGGCCACAGCCTCGGGTGTTTCGCGCTCGCGACCTTGCCGGTTTCCTTGTCTCGGAGCGCGTAAGCGCGGTCGCCGACAACCCCGTCTTCGCTCAGGTCGACCGCATCGAGATCCTCGCCCAGCATCGATTTGACGGGGTATCTCCACAGCGCCCGGATCGTGCCAACCCGCTCGCTCGAGTTCATTCTTCCCTCCCGGACTTCGTCAGCCTCCCCGCTTCCCTAAGGCCGCTGCTTGCGCCTGAGCGCATCGGTCGGCTCAGTGTCAGCCTAAGCGGCGGGCTGCATTAGGGCCAACGGCCAAAGTGACTCACGCGTGTGCGCCGAAAGGCGAGTGTTCGCGGCCGCCGGTTCCGCTCAGCCGGTGGGCGACGAGCGGATAGCCATCTGGAGGTCAACGTCGCTCCGCCGAACGCGCAGAGCCCGCCGAACGAGTGGCCGTACACGTCGACGGCGGATCCGGAGGCCTCCGCGACCGCCTCGACCACGGCGGTGACATCCTCGAACTCGCGCGCCAGGTGGTAGTCCGGCGCGTCCCCGCTGGCGCCGCGGCCTCGACGGTCCATGGCGTGGACGGTGGCGTGCGACTGGAGCTACGGCAGCAAGGGGAGCCAGCGCGTGTGGTCGGCGGGTGCTCCGTGAACGAGCACGAGCGGCGGCCCGTCGCCACTCGTCAAGTAGGCGATCTCGGTGTCGTCGCGGGACACCACGCGCGTCACGAACGACTCGCTCAAGGCGACTGGATGAGTCCGATCACGTTGCCGTCTGGGTCCTTCACAGAAGAAGTTGCCGCTTAGCGGACTTGGGAACCCGGTTCAGAATCCAGAGCACGCGCAGCGGCCTCGGTTGAGCCGATCAGAGGGACGATCTCGAACCTGACGAGATCGCTCCACTCTCGCATCCACTCGTCAAGCACGCTCGGGTCGTCGGTCTCCATCAGCTGAAAGCATCTCTGGAGACGCTCGTCGATCCAGCTATCCAGGTAGAGGAGGCCGGGCGGCAGCATCCGGCCCTTCTCGGCGACACGCTCATACACAGGGCGCGCACCCTGGACGAAGGTTTCAACGACCATGTACTGCACGGCGACATGCTAGGGCGGTTCCGACCTAGCCTGAGTCAAATCTTCTGCGCTCGGTTGCGAACGAGTCCGGAAGAGCGTTAAGTCAGAGCGGCGAGGCGTGGACGGCGCGCTCCCCGCCCGTCATCCATTCGATGGTCCGCCGGAGCCCGTCCTGCAGCTCCACTTCGGGTTCCCAGCCAAGGATCTGCTTGGCCCGCGTGATGTCCGGCTGGCGCACCTGCGGGTCGTCCACGGGCAGGGCCTCGAAGACGATCTCCGACCGCGCTCCAGTGACCCGAAGAACGTTCTCGGCGAGCTCGAGGAGCGTCATCTCTCGCGGATTACCGAGGTTCACCGGGAGATGCTCTTTGCTCTGGGCCAGCAAGTAGAGGCCGCGGATGAGATCGGCGACGTGGCAGAACGACCGCGTCTGGGAGCCGTCCCCGAACACGGTGAGCGGCTTGTTCTCGAGCGCCTGTCGCATGAACGTCGGAATGGCGCGCCCGTCGTGCGGGCGCATTCGTGGTCCATAGGTATTGAAGATCCGAGCGATGCACGTGTCCACGCCTTGCTGGCGGTGGTAAGCCATCGCCAAGGCCTCGGCGTAGCGCTTCGCCTCGTCGTACACCCCGCGCGGGCCGATTGGGTTCACATGCCCCCAGTACGTCTCCGGTTGCGGGTGCACCTGCGGGTCGCCGTAGACCTCGCTCGTCGAAGCGAGCAGAAACCTCGCACGCTTGACCTTCGCCAGGCCGAGCATGTTGTGAGTCCCGTAGGAGCCCACCTTCAGTGTGTGCAGGGGCAGGCGTAGGTAGTCGATCGGGCTGGCCGGGCTGGCCAGATGGAAGATGAAGTCGACCGGCTCGTCGAGGAAGAACGGCTCGGTGAGGTCGTGGTTCACGAAGACGAACTGGTCGGTGCTCCGAACGTGCTCGATGTTCTGCAACGAGCCGGTGTCCAGGTTGTCGACGCAGACGACCCGGTGCCCTTTTGCGAGCAGATAATCGCAGACGTGCGAGCCGAGGAAGCCCGCGCCGCCGGTGACCACCGCAGTGCTCATGTTTCTGATGATAACGGTGCCCGCTTCGCCGCCTGACCTGGCTCACCTAGCACTGCGAGCGCGAAGAATCCCCAGGTCAGGGGGTCCTCGAAGAACGCGGCGTAGAAGAGACTGTGTACGAAGATGGCCGTGAGGCCCAACCCAACCGCAAGCCTGGCAACCGCGATGGTCGGCGTGCTAGCCGCGCCGCGCAAAGGGACCCCGAGGGCGACGACGACCAGCCAGGTGAAGAGGGCAAGCCCGACGATCCCCGTCTCCGCCGCCACCGTCACGGGGGTGTTGTGCGAGGCAGGAGACTTCACCCGCCGGGGCACGTCGACTCGCTCGCGGTAGGCCTTCTCGAAGCCCGCGATCCCGACTCCGGCGACAGGATGCTCAACCGCGATGCGGAGGCCGTACTTGACGAGGTCAAAGCGCCCCCTCGTGGCTCGGTTCAGTCCTTGCTCTGACGCGGCCACGAGACTCGCGCCGGCGTCCTCGGACTGCGTCAGCGGACCTCCGAACATGATCAGGACCGCGGCAGCGGCGATGACGAGGGCGCCGGCGCGGCGGCGCCAGGCGAGCGCCGCCGCAACGACAACGCCCGCGATGAGCGCCGCGAAGCTCGACTGCGAGAAGGAGAAGAGGAGCCCAACCCACAGGACGACGATCACCAGGACGAGCGGAACGTCGAGCCGTCTCCAGGGGCCAAAGAGGAGAAGCGTCAAGGCGACCAGAATCGCCACGACGAGGAAGCGCCCGTAGATCGATGGGTCCCAAAAGAGAGAGTTCACGCGGTAGAAGGAGGCGAACGTGTTGTCCGCGATCACCTTCTGATTCCAGAAGACGTTTTTCGTCGTCCACTGCCAGATGCCCACGGCGGCGAACAACAGAGCCATGGCCAGGAGTAGCCGGCAGAGCCAGGCGAGCGCCCGCTCACTCCAAGGAAGGCGGGCCAGCGCTATGGCCAGAAGCCCGAAGGGAACGATGAAGGCGACAAGCTGCACCGCGGCCCGTTCGGGATCGTTGGTCCAGAGCGCCGACAGGCCGAGCCACGCCACGAAGCCGGCCAGCGGCCAGGAGACGACCCCGAGCTCACGACGACGGCGAGGGTCCCGCCAGAGGCTCGAGCCGAACCACACCACCGCACCCCCCACGACGATGTAGAGCGGCACGAGCAGGTTGACTGTCTCGCTCCCGAGGGGGACCGGGATCCGAGCCGGCGCGGCCAGGAGCGCAAGCACGCCGAGACTCCAGGGCCTCCGATCGAACAGAACACCTAGGCAGACGGCGAGAACGACTGCGACGACGGCTGCACCGGCGAGCCGCGCACCCTCGCCGGACGGGGCCAGGATGGGGATGAAGAGGCCCATTCCTGCGGCCATGACGACCAGGCCTGCGACCCGGACCTGGCGGGGCGAAGCCAGAATCAGAAGGGCGAGCCCCCCGGTGGCGATGGGCCCGCCGAGCCGGGCAAGCAACTCCGCGCTCATCGTCCCCGACGAACGATGCGGACGATGACGGCCTCAGTCGGCGCCGAGACGTTGCCTACGCGGTCCTCGGCCTCGAGCATGAGCGCATAGCGTCCCCGCGAGAGCCGGTGTCCTTCGACGGTGCCGTCCCACGCGAGCTGGACGCGCCCCGGGTCGCCGACGGGGCCCCGCAGGACGAGTTCGCCGTTTACGAGCAGGAGCGGGCGGGCACGTTCGGCCAGGCGAATCACGATCGTCGCGCCTTCTCCGCCGCGTTCGAGCCGGCGCGGCTCGAGGCTCACGAGCTCGATCGTCGGCGGCCGCGTGTCGACACGCACGGTGTCGGGGATGAGGATCGTTCGATCGGCCTCCGCGAAATTGAGGCGCAGGCGGTACGTCCCGTCGGGAACGATTTCTCCCCGGTCGTCTCTTCCGTCCCAGCGGAAGACAGTGCGCCCGGGCGCGTAACGCTCGCGGGAGGCGAGCGTGCGCACCGGATTGCCGTCATCGTCGACGATGACGGCGTCGATCGTGTCCGCATCCCGCAGCCTCACCGCGAGACGCGCGGTCGCCTGCGGGCAGCCGCAGGTCGGCGAGAACACCGCCTTGAAACGGGGCCTCGAGACCGGCGACTGCTCGAGCTTGAGCGCCTCGGTCAGGGCGAATGCCGTCGTTGTCCCCGCAAGGAGGGCGAGCAACAGCACCGTAACCGCGAGGCGAGGCAAGCCTCGGCGATTCTATGTTTTGCCTTGGCGCCGGAAGTGGTTCAATACCGCTGAGGAGGCGGGATGACGAGCTGTAGGCAGTGCGGAGGCGACCTCGAGGCAGCGTTTCGCTTCTGCCCCTGGTGCGGCCACGCCCAGCGCCTCAAGCTGACCGAGTTCTTCTTCGGCCACGGCGCCATCGAAGGCGAGGCGCGGCGCGCTCTGCGCATCTCCCGCTACCTCGGCGACCGCGGCGACGAGCGCCACGTGCGCTTCAGCGTGTGGAGCGAAGCCGTTCCCGGCAAGACAACGGTCGAAGCTGCGGTTTCGCTCGACGAGGACGAGGCGAATCGCGTCGCGCGCTTCCTCTCCTACAGCTCGGAGATGGCGCCGCCCTAAGCCGCGTCCGGCGGCTCTCCTTGGTCGTCGCGCAGCCTGAGACGCGACATCACCTCTCGCAGGCCGTCCTGGGCCCAGTTGATTCGCTCTTCGAGCAGCCGCATCTCTTCCTGCAGCCGCTCCTTGCGGATGCGGGCGTCGTCCTCGATCTTGCGACCGGCCACCCTCGCTTGCTCCAGCATCGACTCCGCCTCCACGCCCGCGTCCATAAGGATGCGCTCGGCCTCGCGCTCGGCCTCGACACGGAGCTGATGGGTCAGGACATCCGCCTCCGCGCGAGCCTGCCGGCGGATGTCGTCACCCTCTTCACGGGCCATCGTGAGGATGTGCTGCGCAGCCTTCTCGGCAGCGGTGAAGACGGCGCTAACGCGCTCGCCGATGCCACTGTCGTCGACCCCGGGGTCCTCCCCCGGTCCCGACGCTTCTTCGGCATTCATCGTCTCAGCCTACCGCGACGGACGGATGATCTAATCGGGCGTTTTCTCCGGAGCAATCGGATCGGTCTCGTCGCGCGGAGAAATGATGCGGCCACGGAGGCCGAGACGCTCGAGCTCCCGCGCTGCCAGTTCGTCGAAGCGACCTTCCTCGAGATCGCGGAACGGGTCAGGACTGACCGCTCGCAGCTCCTGATAGGGGAGATTGAGAACCGCGCGGCGGGCAAGAAACTCCTTCAGGACCGGGTCGGGGGAGCCTGCCGCGAGCGTTCGGCGCACCGCGCGCGCCTCGCGCGTCCAGGTCACGCGCAGCGGCGCGTAGAGCCCAAGCAGGGGGAGCGTCGGAATGAGCCCGATCGAAAGCGCGAGCAGGATGCTGAGGTTCTCGGTGCTGTCTCGACTGTCACGCCCGCTCGCCTGGGCGCTTCGGCCGGCCGTGCGCACGCGATCGGCCACTTCCCCAACGCGGCCTCCTACGAACGGAACGCTTCCGAGGGATTCCACGAGGTCGCCCGTCTCCTCGACCGCGATGCCGGCGACGACAACCGTGTCGCTCAGCTCGCGAAGGTCTCGCACCTCGCGGCCGACCAGGAGAGCGAGCACGATCCAGGCGACCACCCACACAGCGACGGCCACATCGAGCGCGCGAATGAGCCGCACACCTGGGACGGGGAAGGCAATTCCCATGCCTCCTTGTACCCCGTACGGCGGCGAAAAAGACCCCAAGTTTCCAGGTTTGTAAGTAGGGAACAAGCTCTTCGTGGAACAAACGATCCGAGGAGGCGACGACGATGAGCCGGCCGGAGAACAGCGGGTCCGAGACTGAGCCGGCGGGGGAGGAAGCCGAGAGCGCCGACGCCCCGGAGCCTATGAGGCCCCCGATCGACGAGGACGTGGCGGGATCCGTGAACGCGGCGGTACACGACGCCGACGAGTAAGAGAGAGGACCACATGCGTGAGACTCAGCTGACCCGCGAAAAGCTCGAGAAGCCGACGAACGTGCAGCCCTACTCGCCCGGCTCCTGAGGGAGCAAGAGCCCGAGCACCGCGCCGAAGAGTGCGTGCGCGGCGACCTCGTAGGCGAAGACCCGTCCGTTGCGAAGGAGCGGCGGCCACGCTCCGGAGCGACGATCCGGGTGGATGCGGTCGACGACCGCCATCGCCGGCCAGAACGCCACGTTCTCGACCTGGGCGGCGAGCACGCCCTGCAGCGGCCCGCGCCCACCCAGGCGCTCGAAGCAGGCCCCGAACATCGCTCCGTTGCCGAGGTGCAGCGCCAGCGCTGCGGCCGGGCTCCGTCCGGTGAGACCGGCGAGGACCCGGCGGTCGGAGTAAGGGGTTCGGAAGAGCCGTCCGAGCAGGGGTTCGGCGGACGCCCAGACGGCCGCTGCGACGATCCCGGCGAGCGCTCCTCTCAGCACGTTCGAAGGCTTATCCTCATGCCGTGCTCACCCTAAGCGCGGAGCGGCGCCGGACGCTGACGCTGGCGGCGACGGTCATCGGATCGTCGCTCGCCTTTATCGACGCGACGGTGGTGATCGTCGCGCTGCCGACGATCGAGCGCGACCTCGACCTGGGCCTCGCCGGCCAAGAGTGGGTCTTCCTCTCGTATTCGCTCTCCCTCGCTGCCCTGTATCTCGCAGCGGGTGCAATCGGAGATCGCTACGGCCGCCGCAACGCGTTCATCGCTGGAGCGGCAGGCTTCGCCTTGACCTCGGTCATAGCAGGCGCGGCGCCGAACGAAGCGGTGCTGATCCTCGGTCGCCTCTTGCAAGGCGTTGCCGGCGCGTTCCTGACCACGAACTCGCTCGCACTGCTGCGCGGGGTCTACGGGAACGAGTCGGGGCGAGCGGTCGGCCTCTGGACTGCATTCACGAGCGTCGCCACCCTGGCCGGCCCCCCTGCCGGCGGAGCGCTGGTCGAGTGGGCGTCGTGGCGCTGGATCTTCTTCATCAACCTCCCGCTGGCCGCGGTCACCGTCGCCCTGGCACAGATCGGCCGCTGCGACGAGCGCGCGCAAATTCGGGTAGGGCGTCTGGACATTCCAGGCGCGGTCCTCGCCGCCACAGGCTTCGGAGCGCTCACCTACGGGCTGGTCGAGGGCGCTCGCAGCGGCTTTCCGGAGAAGTGGTGGGCGTTCGCGGTTGCCGCGGCGGCGCTGGCGGCGTTCGTCCTCTTCGAGCGGCGCACGCGGGAGCCGATGCTGCCCTTCGAGCTCTTCCGCCGGCGCAATTTCGCTGCCGCCAATCTCCAGACCTTCGTCGTCTACGCCGCGCTCTACGGCTCGCTCGTCTTCTTCACGCTCTACTTGCAATTCCTCGGCTTCTCGCCGTTCGAAGCGGGACTCCTCCAGGTCCCCACAAGCCTGGTCATGGTTCTGCTGGCGGCGCGTTTCGGCGCTCTTGCCGACCGCCAGGGCCCGCGGCTTTACCTCACCGTCGCGCCGGTCTTTCTCGGGCTCGGCGCCTTGTGCGCACTGGCGCTCAACGAGCGGAGCGATTTCTGGACCGCAGGAATCGCCTCCATGGCGTTTACCGCGCTGGGCCTGGCCATGCTCGTCGCGCCAATCACCTCCACCGCTCTCAAGTCGGCGCCTGCGGAGTACGCGGGGATCGCATCGGGAGTGAACTCCACCGTCTCACGGCTCGGCAGCCTGATGGCCATCGCCATCATCGGGCTCGTCATCTCGCTCGTCTTCCATGCCCGCATCGACGCACCGGGTGCGGTCCCCCTGGCGAAAGGCCAGCGGAGTTCCGAACTCCGTGGAGCTTCGAGAGACGCCTTCCGCGCCGGAATGCTCGTGGTCGCCGGGCTCGCCTTCGTGGGCGCGGCGGTCGGCGCCGTCGGCATCTCCAACAGAGAGGCCCGCGGCGGTGTGGAAGAGGTCAGCGCACAGGCGCCGGCGCCAGCCGGAAGTTGAGCGACGCGGCACGCTCGCGGCAGCGTGAGACTGCCTCTGCTCTCGTCTCCCCGGAGCCGTACAGGATCGCGAGCCGGTAGCTCTGGGCGTCGTTCTCGCCCTGTTCGGAGAGGAAGAGGCCCGGCCGCACCAGCACCTCCAGCCCTTCCTCCGGATCCGGCACCTCTTCGACGAAGGCGTCCTCGAAGACTCGGGTGACATAGCTCACGGCCACGCCGTCCGGGATGCCGGTCGCCCAGGCGGGATCGTAACCACAGGCGAGCTCGAAGAGCGCGTCATACGTCGAGCGGCCGTGGAGACTTTGCACCAGCGGCGCGAACTGTGAGGCGATCCGGCCGTTCACCTCGATGATCTGCGCCCGCCCGCTCTCAGGGACGAAGAACTCGACGTTGAAGAAACCGCCGTCGAACTCGAGCGCGGGGAGCACTCGAGAGGCAACCTCCGAGAGCTCGGCCTGCTGCGCCTCCAAGAGCTTCGAGGGGTACTCGAAGCGCTGGAAGCTGAGGGTCCCTGGGTACTTGATCGAGTCCGTGAGGCCGATGGTCGTCACCTCTCCACCGCTGACGTAGCCCTCAAGCGTTACTTCGTCGCCGTCGAGGAGCTCCTCCGCCAGGAAGCCGTGCACCGAGCTGGGGTCGGCACCGGCAAGGGCCGCGATTCGGGCGTACCGGGTCGTGTAGCTGTCCAGCTCCTGCAGATCGAGAAGATCGCTCAGATCGTCGATCCGGTAGGCGTTTTGTGACAAACGCCCGACAACCGGCTTCACGAAGAACGGCACCTCGAAAGGAACCCGGCCGTCGAGCGGAGCGAACTCCGGCGTGGCCTCGGGAGCTGCGCGACGCTGCCGCTCGCGCGAGGTCGGCTTGTGCTGGAGAGCCAGAAGGGCCTCGGGGGTAGGGCCCGGAAGGCCTCGCCGCCGCGCGAGCAGCGCCGCGAGAAGAGCCGACAGATCTTTCGTGCCCACCACGCCCGAGGCGGGAATTTCCGCAGCCTCGTCCAGGAAAGATTCGGGGTCGAAGTCCGCAAGCTGATCGAGGTCCGAGCCCTCGAAATGAATGCGGTAGCGCTCCTCCAGGCGCGCGGCCCGGATGGCGGTCACGTCCCGCTCTTGCGGGCTGAGGACCAGGATGTCTCTCATGGGTCGCCGCCTCCGCGCGTCGCGCGTAGAGGCAATCGTATCGCCAGGGGCATTAGCGTTACAGCCGTGCTCGATGCTCGCACAGATGTCGTGGGGAGCCTCCTCAGGCCGCCTGAACTGCTCGAAGCGCAGGAGCAGCTCGCCGCGGGCGAGCTGGATCCCGAGACATTCAGGGAGGTCGAGGACCACGCCGTCGACGAGGCGATCCGCCTGCAGGAGGAGGCGGGCCTCGACGTGGTCACGGATGGAGAGATGCGGCGCCTTTCCTTCCAGAGCCAGATGACCGCTGCCGTTGAGGGGTTCGGCGAGTGGGACCTCGACGCGTTCCTATGGGGTGAGTGGCACTCGGACGAAATCGGTGACCTCGTCGTCGAGCGGCCGTCGATCGCCGTCGTGGGAAAGCTTCGTCGCAAGCGGTTTCTCTCGGTAGAGGAGTTCACCTACGCGCAGGGCCGTACCGATCGCGTGCTCAAGGTAACGCTGCCGAGCCCCTCCTTATTCGCGAATTTCTGGGAACCGGATCGCTCGAGCGGCGCCTACGCGAGCGCGGAGGAGTTCCTCGGAGACGTGGCGGAGATCCTTCGCGAGGAGGTGGACGAGCTCGTCCGCCGCGGAGCGACGTACATCCAGCTCGACGCACCGCAGTACCCGCTCCTCGTGGATCCTGCTTACCGCGACTTCTACGAGAGGCGGGGCTGGCCGGCCGAGCGCTGGCTCGACCTCGGCCTCGAGCTGGACAACCTCGTCATCGGCAACCATCCCGGAGTGACGTTCGGAATCCATCTCTGCCGCGGCAACCAGGCAAGCCGCTGGCTCGTCTCGGGTGGGTACGAGTGGCTCGCCGCACGGCTGTTCCCGAAGGTGGCGGCAGAGCGACTCCTGCTCGAGTACGACGACGAGCGGTCCGGCGACTTCGAGCCGCTGGAAGAGGTCCCGGACGGGAAGATGGTCGTCCTCGGGCTCGTGACGACGAAGAGCCCGCGGCAGGAAACCGTCGAGGAGCTTTCGCTTCGGATCCGCGAAGCGGCTCGGTATATCCCGCTGGATCGGCTGGCGCTCTCGCCGCAGTGCGGCTTCGCGACGTCCGTGCTCGGCAATGCGCTCACCGTCGAGGACGAGCGCGCCAAGCTCCGGACGATCGTGGACACCGCCCAGGCGGTGTGGGCATGACGGTCACTCGCCTCCGGCTCGCTCGCAGGGGGGAAACCATGTTTCCCCCCTGGACCCCCTTCTTTCTTGCGGGGGGACCTCCCGGTTCCCCCGCCCCCCCTCCCCGTCATCGGCCGGAGACCGGCCGATGACCGTCCTGCTGACGGGGTCCGGGCTGACGGTTGAGGACGTCGTGCGGATCGCGCGCGAGGCGGAGCCCGTCGAGCTGGATCCAACGGCGATCGAGCGGATGCTGGAGACGCGCAAAATCGTCGAGCGGGTGGTCGAGCGGGGCGACGTCGTCTACGGGATGACCACCGGCGTCGGCGCTCGGAAGAAGGTGCTCGTGGCTCCCGAGGAGATCCCTGCCTTCAACCGGGCCCTCATTGCGAACCATCGCGTGGCCACCGGTCCGGATGCCCCCGTGGAGATCGTCCGGGCGACCGTCGTGCGGCTCGCGAATGCCCTCGCCAAGGGCACAGCCGGTGTACGCCCCGAGATCGCCCAGCGCCTGGTCGACGCGCTCAATAACGGTGACCACCCCCGCGTGCGGATGCTGGGATCCGTCGGACAAGCCGACCTGCCGCAAACTGCGGATCTCGCTCACGGGCTGTTCGCCGACGCCGACCTGCAGGCCAAGGAGGGTCTTGCGCTCCTCAACTCCAACGCCTTCTCAACCGGCATTGCCGCGCTCGCTGTCGCCGACATGCAGCGGTTCGTGGACGCGATGGACGTCGCCGGCGCGCTCGACCTTGAGGCCTTCGCCGCCAACGTCACCCTGCTCCATCCGGCGATCGGGGAGGTGCGTCCGTACCCGGGAATCATCTTTTCCCTGGAGCGTCTTCGCGCACTGCTCGAAGGGAGCTATCTCTGGGACGAGGGCGCGGCGAGAAACCTGCAGGACCCGCTCACCTTCCGCTGCCTCCCACAGATCCAGGGCGCTGTTCGCGACGCCCTTGCATTTGGGATCACCCAGCTGGAGATCGAGCTGAACGCCTCGCAGGAGAACCCGCTCGTGCTTCCAGCCGAAGACCGGATCGTCTCGGTGGCGAACTTCGACGTTCTACCCCTGGCTGCCGCACTCGACTTCCTGCGCCTCACGCTCGCTTCCGCGATTACAAGCGTGGGCGAACGAGCGGAGAAGCTCCTCCAGGGGCCCTTGACGGGTCTCCCGGACGGGCTCGCCCCCCGCCAGGGCCTGGCCGAGAACTCACTCGGAGAGTTCGGCGTTCCCGCCCAGGGCTTGACCGCCGAGGCGCGCCTGCTCGCCCACCCGGTCTCGTTCGAGCTCGCCTCTTCCACGCACGCCGAGGGCATCGAGGACCGGACGACGATGGCGCCGCTGGCGGCGCGGCGACTCGGCGAGATGGTCGAGCTCGGGGAGCGCCTGCTGGCGATCGGCCTCGTCGTCTCCTGTCAGGCGATCGACCTCCGCACACCCGAGAGGCTCGGAGCGGGAAGCGGACGGGCGCGCGAGCTCGTCCGGGAACGAATCCCCTTCATGGGCGAGGGAGAGCCCTTGCCCGCGGATCTCGAACCGGTCCGGGAGCTGATCCGGTCCGGGAAGCTCAGTCCTGCCAGCCCGCATAGCGCCGGTCGCGCTCCTTGACGTTCTCGCCCAGCACCGGATGGAGCTCCATCGCGGGGGAGTAACGGCTGGCGGGAACGGTGCGCCCGAGCGCCTCGGCCATCGAGCGAACGTGGTGAGGGGCCCCGCCGCAGCAGATGCCGATGAAGCTCACTCCCAGGTCGCGGGCGGCGACCGCGAAGTCGGCCATCTCGAAGCGGGTGAGGAGGAACGGGTCGAGAGCGACCGGGAAAGCGCGTGAGCCGTCCTCTCCGTGCAGCGAGACGAAGGTCGGCTCCTCCGGCGTCGTCCGGTAGGGAACGGGCTGGGCTGCGACGGGGCAGGAGACTGCGGCGCGAACTCGCTCGAGTATGGGGAACATCGTGGCGGGGCCGCGTGAGCAGTTCAACCCCACGACGTCGGCGCCGGCGTTCTCCACTCGCTTGCAGGCCTCGTCCAGCTCGTAGCCGTCCATCGTCGTCTCGCTCGTCGAGGCGAAGGTGACGACAGCGGGCAGGCCGTGCTCCCGGATCACCTCGACTCCGATGAGGGCTTCTCCCAGGTAGTCGTTCGTCTCGGCGACGATGAAGTCGGCCCCGGCCTCGACGGCCCAGCGGACCTGCTCCCGGTACATCTCGCGGACGACGTCGCCCGAGCCCGAGGGATCGTCCGGGTCGTAAGCCCAGGTGTTGCAGATGTTCCCGGCAACGAGCGCATCGCCCTCCGCGGCCACCTCTTTGGCGAGCTGCAGCGCGTTTCGGTTGAGCGGCTCCAGGTCGTCCTCCCGGCCGATCATTCGGAGCTTCTCCCGGTGGCCGTAGTAGGTGAACGCGACCATGACCTCCGCGCCCGCGCACAAGAACTCTCGGTGCAGCTCGCGGACCGCGTCGGGATAGTCGAGAACGACCTCCGGCACGAACGGCCCGCTCTGGAGATACCCGCGCCGCTCCAGCTCGAAGAGGTAGCCCTCAGCGCCGAGGACGACGTCGCGCTCGAGACGTTCGAGGAGAGGTAATCCGCTTCCCATTGGGCGGTACGGTAGCGCCCGTGAGGGTGCTCGTCATAGGAGGAGGCGTCGTGGGCCTCTGCTGCGCCTACGAGCTCTCCCGCGCCGACGCCGATGTGATCGTGCTCGAACGTGGCGGCGTCGGCCAGGGCGCCTCGCGCGGCAACACGGGCTGGGTGTGCCCAAGCTTCAGTTTCCCCCTCCCCGCACCGGGCATCATCGGCGAGGGATTGCGCGGACTGCTGCGCGGGGGCGGCCCGCTGGCGATCCGCCCGAGCCTGGATCCCAGCTTCGTGCGCTGGCTACTCGGATTCCGGCGGAGCGCGACGCGTGAGCGCTGGGAGAACGGGGTCCGGGCGCTCATCGCGCTGAACTCCCGCACGCTCGAGCTCTTCGACTCGTATGTGGCCGCGGGCGTCGAATTCGAGATGCACCGGTCTGGCCTCCTCCTCGTCGCCACGACACCCGCGGGGCTCGCCTCGTATGCCGCGGTCTTCGCCGACTTGCGCGCGCTCGGCTTCGAGGGCGAGTCGGTCGAGCTAGGGGCCGAAGAGGCGAAAGAGCTCGAGCCTGCGCTCGCGGGGGAACGACTCGCCGGCGGCGTGCACGCCCTCGTCGACCGCTACGTCCGCCCCGAAAGCCTTCTCGACGGGCTCGCGACACACCTGGCCGCCCGCGGGGTCGAGGTGACGGAGGACATCGAGGTGGAGGGCCTGGCGGCCGCGAACGGAGGCATCCGCGTCCAGACGACGACCGGGCCGATCGAAGCTGACCGCGCCGTCGTGGCCGCGGGCGCGTCCTCTTCCCCGCTCCTCTCCCAGCTGGGAGTCTCCCTACCGCTGGTCGGGGCGCGCGGCTACAGCTTCACCTTCTCCGGCGGCGCCATGCGCCCGAGCCATGCCCTCTACCTCGCCGAGGCGAAGGTCGGCATCAGCTCGTACGCGGACTCGGTGCGGATCGCGGGGGTCTTCGAGCTCGGCCGTTCAAGCGACGCGCTCAACCGTCGTCGTCTCGAGGCGATGCTCGCGACCGTGGAGCCCTATTTCTCGGACTGGCGGCCGAGCTCCGAGACGGCTCTGCTCGAGTGGGCGGGCCTGCGGCCCATGACCGCTGACGGGCTGCCGCTGATCGGGCGGTCGCCGGCCCTCCAGAATGTCTATGTGGCCACCGGTCACGGCATGCTCGGCGTGACACTTGCTCCGGCGACCGCGGCTCTCCTCACGCCGCTCGTGCTGGAGGGCCGTGCCGCGGCCGAGCTCGCCCCCTTCGATCCCGTGCGCCGAGTCTGATGGCGAGCGCCCGACCCCTCCGGATCGGAATCGTCGGCTGCGGCGGCATTTCCGAGCGCCATGCCAAAGGGGCGGCCGCGACGGACGCCGTGTCGATCGTGGCCTGTTGCGACGTGCGCCCAGAGATCGCGCAGGAGTGGAGCCGGCGCCACGGGTGCGAGGGCGCGTACGAAGACTATCTGACGATGGTTCGCGAGCACGAGCTCGACGCCGCGCTCATAGCCACGTGGCCGAATCTGCATCGCGACCACGTGCTCGGCTGCCTCGAGGCCGGAGCCCGGAACATTCTCTGCGAGAAATCCCTCGCGCTCACCGGCGCGGAAGCGCTGGAGATCTGGAGGGCCGCGGATGAAGCCGGCGCGCTGGTCGTCGAAGGGTTCATGTACCGGCATCATCCGGCGATCGCCCGGATCGACGAGCTTCTCGCCGCAGGGAGCGTCGGGCAGCTCGACAACATCTGGGCAGCCTTCAGCCTCTTCGATCCCGCCGAGTTCGCGGCCGACGATCCGAAGCGCGCCTGGCGGCAGCGCAAGGATTACGGAGGCGGCGCTCCCTGGGATCTCGCGTCGTACTGCATCGACGCCTGCAACCGCTTCGCGGCTTCGCCTCCGAAGCGAGCGATGTCGGTCACTCAAGCCAGCGATCGCTACGGGACGATCGACCGCCTCTACGGCCTGATCCAGTACGAGAACGGCATCGTGGGGATGGTCGAATCGAGCAAACGAAGCGACTTCAACCACGAGCTCCGGATCAGCGGCTCACGCGGCAACGTGGGGCTTCCCGTCGCCTGGCGCATCGAAGGGCCGACGGAGGTGGTCGCCAGCCGCAGCGTCGGCTGGGGCGTATTCGAGTCCGAGCGCCACGGGATCCCCGAGGCCGACGCGTTCCGCCTCCAGCTCGAGGCCTTTGCCGCCGCGGTGCGCGAAAACTTGCCGCCTGCACCGTCCCTCGCCGAGTCCGTCGTCAGCGCACTCACACTGGACGCGCTGCTAGCGAGCGCTGCAGCTCACGAAGTCATCGACGTCCGTGTTCCGATGGAAGTCGGCGCGTGATCCCCGTACTCGTCGACTGCGATCCCGGCCTGGACGACGCGCTTGCACTCCTGCTCGTCGTCGCGAGCCCGGAGCTCGAGCTCCTCGGCGTGACCACGGTGGCGGGAAACCAGACCGTCGACAAGACGACCGCGAACGCGCTCCGGGTCCTCGAGCTCGCGGGCCGCGAGGACGTGCGGGTCGCCCGTGGGGCGAACCGTCCGCTCGTGGGCGAGCTCGTGGTCGCGGACGATGCGCACGGCGACTCGGGGCTCGGCGGGCTCGTTCTCCCCGAGCCGAAGAGCGAGCCGGCGAAGGAGCACGCCGTCGACTTCCTCGCCGAGCGGCTGCTCGAAGCGGACCGCCCGATCACGCTCTTCGCGCTCGGGCCGCTTACCAACCTGGCCCTCCTGCTGGCCCTCCACCCGGAGGCGACGCGCGGAATCGACCGGATCGTTCTGATGGGCGGTGCGATCGGCGCGGGCAACCAGACCGCTTCGGCCGAGTTCAACATCTGGATCGATCCCGAGGCTGCCGTCTCGATCTTCGAGAGCGGCCTCGACGTCACGATGGTGGGACTCGACGTCACCAACCGCGCGGTGCTGACGCCCGAGGACGCAAAGCGGCTGCGGGGCGGCGGGCCTGTCGGAGCGGCGACCGCGGCGATGCTCGACTTCTACCTCGGCTTCTACGAGACCGCCTACGAGCACGGGGGAGCTCCCATCCACGACGCCGTCGCCGTGGCGCACGCGCTCCGGCCCGAACTCGTCACGACGCTCGCGCGGCGGGTGAACATCGAGCTAGGAGGGCTCTGCCGAGGGCGCACGGTCGTCGACATGAGGCTGCGGACCACCCTCCCCGAGCCCAACGCGCACGTCGCCGTCGACATCGACGTCCAAGGGTTTCGAGATCTGTTGCTCGAGCGACTCGCCCGGCTTGGCTAGCCAACTTCCGGGAGCCCGTCACGTCTGACGCCGTGGGAGCACCCGTCGAAGGCACACTCCGTTGACCCCACTCCTGGGATGAGCTATAAGCGGGCGTTCCGGGCGAGAATCTGTAGGGCCGCGGTCGATCGGAAGGAGAGAGGGCACATGGATGAGACGCAGCGCCGCGTCGACGAGATTCGCAAGGAGCGCAGCGAACTCGAGAACCATCTGATTGACGAGTACGTCGCCGGCAAGATCACGCGCCGGGAGTTCGTCCGGCGAGGCACCGTCGTCGGGATGTCCATCCCGCTCGTTTCCTTCATCGCAGCCGCCTGCGGGGGTGGGGGCGGTGGCGGCGGGACAACGGGCGGCGGCACGGCAACCGGGGCCGTCAAGCCGGGCGGGAACGTCCGCGTGGCGCTGCTCCAGCCGGCGACCGCCCCGAACCCGATCATCGTCAAGGACGAGGGCGGCGCCGGCCTGATCGGCTCGACCGGCGAGTTCCTTTCCTTCTCGAACCAGAAGCTCGAGCTCGAGCCCCGGCTGGCCGAGAGCTGGTCTCCTAACGATGACGGTACCGAATGGACGTTCAAGATTCGCCAGGGCGTGAAGTTCCACAGCGGCGCGACTCTGACCGCGAACGACGTCAAGACGACGTTCGAGACCCTCATCAATCCCGACAATGCGTCGAATGCGCTCTCGGCGCTGGGCGGCGTGCTGTCGCCAGGCAACATCGACGCCCCCGACGACGCCACTGTCGTCTTCAAGCTCGACGCGCCGAACGGGAACTTCCCCACGCTCGTCTCGTCCGCGAACTACAACGCCATCATCATTCCGGCCACGCTCGACCCGGCCGACTGGGGCAAGACCTTCGACGGTACCGGGCCGTTCAAGCTGGAGAACTTCACACCCAAGGTAGGCGCGAGCTTCGTCCGCTTCGACGGTTACTGGGGTCAGAAGGCGAACCCCGATCGCATGGAGTTGAAGCTCTACGACGGCGAGGCGCCGATGGTCAACGGGATCAAGGGCGGCGAAGTGGACTTCGTGGAGCACTTCTCGGTTTCGGGCGGGAAGGCGCTTCTCGACGACCCGAACGTCCAGGTCATTGCAATTCGGACGGCGACCCATCGCCAACTCCACATGCGCACCGACAAGGATCCGTTCACTGACAAACGGGTCCGACAGGCAATCGCTCTGACGCTTGACCGCCCGGCGCTCGTGGACGGATTATGGGAGGGGAAGGCGGACCTCGGCAACGACAGTCCGTTTGCGCCCGTCTACCCATCGACCGACACGAGCGTTGCCCAGCGGGAGCAGAACATCGACATGGCGAAACAACTGCTCTCCGATGCCGGCAAGAGCAACTTCACGGTCGAGTTGAACACCTGGAACGGCTTCGAGATTCCCGACCTGGCACAGCTGATCAAGCAATACGCCTCGGAGATCGGAGTGACGATCAACCTGAAGATCACCGACGACGCGACGTACTACGGTGATGCGGTGTTCGGGAAGTCGCCCTGGCTGGACTCAGTCATGGGCATCACCGATTACGGCCACCGGCCCGTGCCCAACGTTTACCTTTCTTCGGTTTACACGAGCAAGGGCACGTGGAACGCGGCGCATTTCAAGAACTCGACCGCCGACGACCTGATCTCGGAGTACATCGGCGCACTCGACCTCGCTTCGCAGCGAACCGCTGCGAAGAAGATCCAAGAACTACTGCTCGACGAGACGCCGGTTGTCATCCCGTACTTCTACAACTTCCTCTCGGCTGCCACGCCGAAGCTCAAGAACGCGGTCTCCGCGGCCACCGGGCAGTTCGACCTGTCGAAGGCAGGGTTCACAAGCTAGTACAAGTTCACAAGGCGGCCGGGCTCATCCGGCCGCCTAAGGTTCGTAGGGAGAGCGATGGCGCGTTTTCTTCTCAAACGGCTTGGTCTCGCGACCATCACCCTCTTCCTGCTCACGATCATCGTCTTCTTCGGCGCGCAGATCCTGCCGGGTAACGTCGCGCGCCGCATCCTCGGTCCCTTCGCCGACCAGCGGGCGGTGGAGAGCCTCAATCATCAGCTGGGCACCGATAAGCCACTCCTCACCCAGTACTGGAACTGGATTTCGAACTTCTTCCAAGGCGACCTGGGCGATTCGCTCTCGTATCACGTCCCGGTGAGCAGCCTCCTCGGCAACGCGCTCGTGCACTCGCTCAAGCTCGCCGCGTTGGCATTCGTGCTCGTCGTGCCGCTGGCCATCCTCGGCGGTGTCATCGCCGCGCTCAAGCGTGATCGTGCCGTCGACCGGATCATCACGCTCACGGGCTTGTCGCTGACGGTGGTCCCCGAGTTCGTGACGGGGATCATGCTCATCCTCGTCTTCGGGCTCTGGTTAGACGTGCTGCCGGTTAGCGCGAACGCGCCCGACGGGAGCGGTGTCTTCACGCAGATCAAGTTCCTCATGCTGCCCGCTTTCACGCTGGTGATTCTGCTGTTCGGGTACATAGCGCGGATCACGCGGGCGGGTACGATCGAATCCCTCGACGCCGATTACACGCGCACGGCCTTCCTGAAGGGGCTACCGCGCCGGACCGTCATCAGGCGCCACGTGCTCCGAAACTCGCTGCTGCCGACGATCGCGGTCGTCGCCACGCAGACGGGCTACCTGATCGGCGGGCTCGTCGTAATCGAGACGCTCTTCAACTATCCCGGCATGGGACGGCTCATCTTCACGGCCGCGAACCAGAAGGACTTTCCGCTCCTCGAGAGCTCCGTCCTCATTGTCGGCATCGGCTTCCTCCTCGCGACCCTCCTCGCCGACCTCGCCTACTCGCTCCTGAATCCTCGCATCCGCTACGCGAGCGCCGAATGACCGTCGTCGAAGACCCAGCCGCACCCATCGCGATCCCGGCGCAGCCGGATCAGGCGCGTATCGCCCGCAGGGAGCGGCTCAGGCTGCTCTACCGCTCGCCCACGTTCATCGTCGGCTGCGTCCTCTTTGGAATCTGGATCGTTTGCGCGCTATTTGGATCTCTCATCGCCCCGCACGACCCTCAGTTCCCCGACGTCCTCAACAAGCTCGTCGGGCCGTCGGGGGAACACCTCTTCGGCACCGACCGTCTCGGCCGCGACGTCCTCTCACGCACGATCGTCGGCGCGCGCGCGGTGCTCATCATCGCGCCGCTCGCGACCCTGCTCGGGACCGCAATCGGGACGACGATCGGGCTCGTGACGGGCTACTACCGGGGGCTCGTCGACGAGGCGATCATGCGGGTCGTCGACGCCGTTCTCGCGATTCCGCTCATCATCATCGCGCTGCTCGCGATCGTGGCCCTCGGGCCGTCGCGCCTCACGCTGATCCTCGTGATCGGCTTCGTCTTCTCGCCTATCATCGCCAAGACTGTGCGGGCCGCCGTCCTCGGCGAGGCTCAACTCGAATACGTGCAAGCGGCGCGCCTTAGGAACGAGCGCTCGCCCTACGTGATGTTCGCGGAGATCCTCCCGAACGTGATGGGGCCTGTGATCGTCGAGTTCACGGTCCGGCTCGGCTATGCGATCTTCTCCGTGGCGACGCTGTCGTTCCTCGGCTTCGGAGCTGACCCCTCCATTCCCGATTGGGGCCAGGACATCTCCCAGCACTACCAGTTCATCAGCGGCGACGTCTGGTGGCCCGTACTCTTTCCTTCCTTGGCGATCGCCACGCTGATCATCGGCATCAACCTGATCGCCGATGCTATCGCGCACACCTTCGAGCGATGACCGAGCCTGCGATCGAACTCGAGGATCTCGAGGTCTGCTACCGGGTCCGCGGCACCGATCGCAGGGTGCTTCGCAGTGTCAGCATGTCGATCGCGCCCAGCGAGTCGTACGGCCTCGTGGGCGAGTCCGGCTGCGGGAAGACGACGGCCGCCTTCGCGATCATGCGCTACCTGCCACGCAACGGGCGGGTCTCCTCCGGGTCGATCAAGGTGAACGGAGAAGACATGCTCCGGATGAGTGGAGCCGAGGTGCGCCGACTGCGGGCGACGACGCTCGCGATGGTCTACCAGAACCCGGGCTCATCGCTGAACCCGGCCATTCGAGTCGGGCCGCAGGTTGCAGAGGTCTTCGAGCTCCTGGGCGCCGAGAAGGCGGAGGCGCGCGAGCGCGCGCTCCAGATGCTCACGAAGGTGCAGATCTCTGGGCCGGCCAGCGTCATGCGCCGCTATCCGCACCAGCTCTCCGGCGGGATGCAGCAGCGCGTCGTCATCGCCATGGCGCTGGCGAAGGACCCCACTCTCCTCATCCTCGACGAGCCGACGACTGGGCTCGACGCCACCGTCGAGGCCGAGGTGCTCGACCTCGTCGCGGCGCTCCGACAGGAGTTCGGCACGAGCGTCCTCTTCATCAGCCACAACCTCGCGGTGATCGCGAAAATGTGCGAGCGGGTAGGGGTTCTCTACGCCGGGACGGTCGTCGAGGAGGGACCGGCCGACCAGGTCTTCCACGATCCGCGGCACCCGTACACGGTCGGCCTGCTTCGCTGCATTCCGCGCGGCGGCGTGCGCAAGGACCAGACGCCGCTCGACACCATCCCAGGATTTCTTCCGCGCATCGGCGGCGAGATCCAGGGCTGCGTGTTCGCGCCTCGGTGCGGCCTGGTCCAGGAGATCTGCCGCCAGGAGGAACCCCCTCTCTATCCGATCGGGGACGGGAGGACGAGCCGTTGTCACTTCCACGAGCAGGCGCATCTCGTCCCCAGGACGTCGCCGGCTCAGCTCGTCGCCCACCGGCAGGGAAACGGCGCGGCGATCCTCACCCTCGAACACGCCGGCAAGACCTTCCGGCAGGAGGGGCAGGACGTCCACGCGCTGTCGGACATCACGCTCGCGATCCGCCCAGGAGAGATCCTTGGGCTCGTGGGCGAGTCCGGCAGCGGCAAGACGACGCTCGCCCGCGTCCTCCTGGGGTTGACCTCGCCGGATGCGGGCTCACTGCTGGAGCTGGAGGGGACGCCGCTCGCGCCGCGAGTGCAGCGACGGAGCGAGGAACAGGTGCGAGCCGTTCAGGTCGTCTTTCAGAATCCGGACTCGGCCCTGAATCGCCGTTTCTCGGTGCGGCGCATCATCGGACGGGCGCTCTTCAAACTCCGCGGGCTACGCGGGAAGCAACGGGACGAGCGCGCACGCGACTTGGCCAGCTCGGTCCGCTTCGACGAGTCGCTGCTCGCCGTGCGCCCCACCCAGCTCTCCGGCGGCCTCAAGCAGCGGGTGGCGATCGCCCGCGCCTTCGCAGGGGACCCGAAGGTCGTGCTCTGCGACGAGCCCACCTCCGCCCTCGACGTCTCCGTCCAGGCGGCGATCCTCAACCTGCTCGCAGAGCTCCAGTCCGAGCAGGGCGTGACCTATCTCTTCATCTCCCACGACCTCGGCGTCGTCCGCTATATCTCGGACCGCATCGCAGTCCTCTACCTCGGGCGGCTGATGGAGCTGGGCGACGCGGAGACCGTCTTCAACCCGCCGCACCACCCCTACACCGAGGCGCTCCTCTCCGCCGTACCGACGCTCGGGGGCGAAGAGAGGCCGCGCATCCGCCTCGAGGGCGAGGTCCCGAGCGCCGCCGAGCCTCCTTCGGGTTGTGTGTTCCACACCCGCTGCCCGCGCTATTTAGGGCCAATCTGCGAGGAGGAGGAGCCGCCGCTCCAGGAGGCCGAGCCGGGGCACTTCAAACGCTGCCACATTCCGATCGACGAGCTTCGCCGGCTACAAGCGACGCCGCCGCCCGCCCGGGCTCAGTCGAAAACGACAAGCTGACGCATTCCCTCGCCGGCGCGGAGCCGGTCGAAGGCCTCTGGAAGCCCTGTCAGCGGGATCCTGCGGCTGACCAGCGGCTCGAGCTGGAGGTCTCCCGCGGTGTAGAGATCGACGAGCCGTGTTATGTCGGTGCGGACATTGGCTGAGCCGAGGAACGAGCCCTTGAGGGTCTTTTCCGAGAAGAACTGCCACGGGTCGATCGTCAACGTGCTCCCCTTGGGCATGATCCCGACGACGACCACCGTCCCGCTGGGCCCGGCCGCCTGCCACGCCTGCTGGATCGTCGCCTCGCTTCCGATCGCCTCGAATGCATAGTCGGGGCCGCCGGCAGTCACATCCTTGACTGCGGCAACAACATCCACGCCTGGACCTGCGTGGACGACGTCAGTGGCGCCCAGAGCACGTGCAAGCTCGAGCTTCTCCTGGCGCACGTCGACCGCGACGATCTGAGCTGCGCCGGCGAGGCGCGCGCCCTGGACGACGTTCGACCCCACACCGCCACAGCCCCAAACGGCAACGGTGGCCCCTTCCTCCACCCCAGCCGTGTTCATGACGGCGCCGCAGCCGGTGAGCACGGAGCAGCCGATGAGCGCCACCTCTTCGAGCGGAACGTCCGCGCGGATCTTCACGGCTACCGACTCGGGCACGACCGCGTGGCCGGCGAAGGACGAGACCGAGTTGAAGTGATGGAGCGTCGTGCCGTTCAGGCTTAATCGCGATGTCCCGTCCGCCAATGTCCCGGAGGCGGCCATGCGGGAGCCCACCGCGCAAAAGTTGGGACGCCCCCGGCGGCACTCGGCGCACCTACCGCAGGAAGGGACGAGCGCGAGCACAACCTGGTCTCCTGGCGCGAGCGACTCAACCTCGGCTCCCACCTCGACGACGACACCCGAGGCCTCGTGGCCGAGAACCAACGGCAACGGCTCTGGAAGATCGCCGTCGACGACGTGAAGATCGCTGGCGCACACGCCGCAGGCCGCGATCTTCACGAGCACCTCGCCCTGTCGCGGCGACGCCAGGTCGACGTTCAGGATCTCGACGGGCTCACCCGGCTGCCAGAGGACCGCCGCCTCCGTCTTCATGGAAGGAGCCTAGTCGTAGAATCGGCGCGTGCGCGCCGCCGTCCTCAGAGGGGTCGACCAGCCCCTGACCGTCGAGGAGGTCGAATTGGCAGCGCCGGGGCCCGGCGAGGTCGAGGTGCGCATTTCTGCGGCCGGCGTCTGCCACAGCGACTGGAACGTCGTCACCGGCGCGACGACGAACCCGTTTCCCACCGTGCTCGGCCACGAAGGCGCCGGCGTGGTCGTGGCCGTCGGCGAGGGCGTCGAGACCGTTGCCGAGGGGGATCACGTCGTCCTTTCCTGGCTCCCTGCCTGCGGGCGCTGTTTTTACTGCGCGCGGGGGCGCCAAGCGCTTTGCGACGTGGCGATGGAGGACATGTTCCGCGGCACCCTGCCCGGTGGAGCTCTGCGGCTCTCGCACAACGGCGGGCCGCTCTACCACTACTCCTACCTCTCTGCCTTCGCCGAGAGCTGCGTCGTTCCGGAGGGCTGCTGCGTCGGCATTCGCGACGACGCTCCCTTCCAGGTCGCCGCGCTCGTCGGCTGCGCCGTGATGACGGGCTACGGCGCCGTCGTCAACCGCGCCCGCGTCGAGCCTGGCAGCGTCGTCGTCGTCTTTGGAGCCGGCGGCGTGGGGCTCTCCGCAGTGATGGGCGCGCGGCTGGCGGGCGCGGGAGCCGTGGTCGCCGTCGACCCGGTCGAGTTCAAGCGGCAAACCGCGCTGGAGCTGGGAGCCACCCACGTTCTCGATCCCACTTCAGACGACGTCGTGGGCTCGCTGCGCGACCTGACGGACGGGCGCGGCGCCGACACCGCCCTGGACACCGCCGGAGTCCCGGGAGTCGTCGCGCAGGCGTATGCGGCCGTGCGTCGCGGCGGAACCGTCGTTGCGGTCGGGCTCCCGGCCGAAGGCCTGACCGCCGATCTTCCCGCCTCCGATCTTCCTCGTGAGGAGAAGATCGTGACCGGCAGCTTCTACGGCTCGTGCAGCCCCCAATTGGACATGCCGCGCGTTCTCGACCTCTACATGGAGGGGCGACTGCCGCTGGCGCGTCTCGTCTCCCGCACGTACGAGCTCAACGAGATCAACGAGGCTTTCGCCGCGATGAACTCGGGCGAGGTCGCCCGCGCGGTGATCACTCCTTGAGCGCCATCCTGATCGGTGAGGGTTTCTCCGGAGCCGGACCGAACGCCGCGCATGTGAACACTGTCCTCGGGCCGCGCGACGGGCCGGTAGGAACCGCGTGGGCGACCGCGCTCGCCACGCCGCGGGCCGGCCACAGCTCCTTCGTCGTCGTCGCCCGCCCGAACATGCCCGTGAAACCCCCAACCCTCTTCGTCAACAAGGCCGAGATTCGCGGCGACGAGCACGGTTTTCTCCACTGGGGCGCGGCACAGGCGGCGGTCGCGCGGGGCGTCCTCGAGTCGGTCGCGGAAGGAACGATCCCGCAGGGGAGCGTGGAGAACCTCGCTCTCATCGCCGCCGTCTGGGTCGGCTGGGCGGCTTCCGACGAGGAGGAGATCTACGCGAACAACGTCGAGGCGACGCGAACCGCCCTCGCAGCGGCGGCCGAGGGCCGGCCACGCCTGGAAGAGCTGCTCGCGATCCGCGCGGAGCCCGAGAACCCCTTCTTTCGGCGCTGACTAGACATTGCTGATCACGCGCATCCGGATCGAGCGGCGCACGCTCGAGCTCGATCCGCCGTTCCTCGCCGCCTGGGATCCCGACCCGCGACGCTCCTTCGAGGCGACGCTCGTCTTCGTCGAGACGGACGAGGGCGTCACCGGGGTCGGCTCGGGCGACACGATGGACGGCTTCGAGCGCTACGAAGAGCTGTTCACGGGCCGGGACCCGCTCGAGATCGATCGTCACGTATTCGTGCTGGAGACGATCGCCTTCCACGCCGCCCGCTACTGGCCGGTCGAGGCCGCGCTCTGGGATCTCGCCGGCAAGGCGCAAGGGAAGCCCATCGCCGAGCTCCTCGGCGGCGGGAAAGACCGTGTGCCTGCCTACGCGTCCACCGGGGATGGGCGCGCGCCCGCCCAGCGGGCCGAATCGGCGCTGGCCCTCCGTGACGAGGGCTTCAAGGCGCTGAAGATCCGCATTGACCGGACGCGGGTGGAGGAGGGGGTCGCCGCCGTCGTCGCCGTACGCGAGGCCGTGGGCGACACGATGGGAATCATGGTCGACCTGAACCAGGGTTGGCGCATGCCGGGCGACCTCTCCCCCGCGCTCCAGCGAGAGGCGGTGCGCGCAGTTGCGGAGCGCATCCGTGATCTCGACGTCGTCTGGCTCGAGGAGCCGTTCCCGCGCGAGGACGTCGAGGGCTATGCCGCACTCCGTGCCGAGGTCGGGATTCGCGTCGCCGGAGGCGAGATGGCACGAACGCCCGCCGAACTCGAGGACTTCGAGGCCGCCGACGCTCTCGACGTCTACCAGCCCGACGCCGTGCTCGCCGTCGGCCTTCTGCGAGCCAAGGAGCTCGCCCTCCGTGTCCTCGAAAGAGGCCGCTGGTTCACCCCTCACACCTGGACGAACGGAATCGGACTGCTCGCCAACCTTCACCTGACAGCCGCGGTGAGCGGAGGGCCGTATATCGAGTTCCCGTACGACCCGCCCGGCTGGACTGCAGAGCGCCGCGACTTCATGCTCTCGGAGCCGATTCGTATCGATGCGGATGGTTGCCTCGCGGTTCCCAACCGGCCCGGGCTGGGGATCGAGCTCGCCGATGCCTCGCTTTGACATCCACCAACACCTGTGGCCCGAGCAGCTCGTCGCTGCCCTCGCCAAGCGGGGCGAGCCGCCGCGACTCGTCGGCTCCCGCCTCGACCTTCGAGAGGGCTCTTTCGAGACCGACCTCGGAGCGCACGACCTGGACACGCGCATGCGCCTGCTCGACCGCGACGAGATCGACGTCGCGATCGTCTCCTTCCCGCCGACCATGGGCTTCGAAGAGGCCCCGGAGCTGGCGGAGGCCTATGACGAGGGCATCCTCGAAGTGGCTGCAGCCTCGCGAGGGCGGATTCGCCCCCTCGCCTGCGGAGAGGAGCGCGACGGGTTCGTTGGGACGTGCGTCTCGGCTCAACGAGTGGTTCGGGATCCCGTCGGGGTGCAGGGCTCACTCGTCTTCGTCCACCCGGGCTACTCCCCGCCTCCCCCCGACGGGAAGCCCGGTTGGTGGACGCCCGTCGTTGAGTACACGGCGCAGATGCAGGCCGCCTATGCCGCCTGGCTCGCGGGCGGGCGCTCGGACGTGCCGATCGTCTTCGCGATCATGGCCGGCGGAGCGCCCTTCCAGCTCGAGCGACTGCGATCCCGCGGCGACCGCTCGGAGGTCCCTCCGAACGTCTACTTCGACACTGCCTCCTACGGGCGCAACGCAATCGATCTCACAGTCGCCGCCTACGGCGTCGAGCGCATCCTGTTCGGCAGCGACGCTCCCGTGATGGATCCCCGGACGACGATCGAAGCGCTGGGGAACCTCTTCGACACGCTGGCGGGCGAGAACCCTGCCAGGCTCTTCGCATGACCCCGCTGGAAGAGGCGGAGCTCGGGGGACGGCGGGTGCTCCTCAAGCGCGAGGACCAGCACGAGCTCGGCGCTTTCAAGTGGCGCGGTGCGCTTCCGGTGCTCGAGGAGTGGAAGCAGGATGGGGCCCAGACGGTGGTCACCGCCTCGACCGGAAATCACGGCGCGGCCACGGCGTGGGCGGCCGAACGGCTCGGCCTGCGCGCTGTCGTCTACGTCCCGGAGCAAGCGACGCGGGCGAAGGTGACGCTGGCCGAAGACCTGGGCGCCGAGCTCCGTTTCGCCGGGGCGGACTTGGACCAGACAAAGGCCGAGGCGCACGGGTATGCGGAGGCCGAAGGCCTCCCCTTCTTCGAGGACGGGGCCGAGCGGCCCCAGTACGAGGGCTACGCAGCGATCGCCGACGAGATCCTCGACCAGGCTGAAAAGCCGCCGGCCGCGGTCGTCGTCCCGGTCGGAAACGGGGCGCTCCTGGGCGGGATCGGCCTCGGGATCTGCCGGCGGGCGCCGGAGGTCGAGCGGGTCGGGGTGGTGGCGAAGGAAGCCCCCTGTATGGCCCTCTCGTGGGAAGCAGGCGAGCCTGTGGAATGCCATCGAAGCGCGACGTTCGCCGACGGGCTCGCCGTCCGCGTCGCAATACCGCTCGCCGTCGAGGCGCTCGGCGAGTTCGCGAGTCGGATCCTCGAGGTCTCCGAGCAGGAGATCGCCTACGCCGTTGGCGCGTATGCGGACGCCGGGATTCGGGCTGAAGGAGCCGCCGGCGCCGCCCTCGCTGCCCTCCCCCAGCTCGACGACCTCGGCGATCCCCTCGTCCTGGTCGTGACCGGCCGCAACATCGACGACGAGCTGTTCACGCGGGTGCGCGAGCACCCCGACTCGTTCCCGGCCTGAGCTAGCCAGCCCGCTTGAACGTGGCGTCGATGCCGGAGGCGCGACCGCCGCACGGATCTTTCTCGATCACATGAAGCTGAAGCTTGTTGCCTTTGATTCTCCATCGGTATCGCCCGACTCCCTCAGGAAGGTAGAGGGCGCAGATGGCCGAGTTGAAGAAGTCGATTTCGTCCCCTCTGACCACGATCTCCCCACTGCCGTCGTCCCCGCCGCGCGAAGCGCGGTAGGAACTTTCCCGAATGGTCAGGCGGACGGGCGGCAACCCACTCGTCTCGATACTCAGCCAGTCCCCCTGCAGCTCCGCCGGTTGGCTTGCCGAGCTTGTCGGGCCGGCCTCCGTTCCGGTTGACTCGGAGCCGCCGCACGCCGTCAGCCCGGCCGCGCAGAGCACACCGACCAAGATGATGTGGATTCTCACGAGCGGATGATATGTCGGAGACGCGGGTTACATTCGAGTGCCAGGCCGGTCCGTTCCCGGCCTGAGCGCCCGGTAGACGCCCTCCGCGCCGACGACGAGACCGGCCAGCTCGAGCTCGACGAGGGCGGCGGCGACGTCGGGCCCCCGCAGGTCCGCCAGCCGCCCCACCTCGTCCGCGTCCCGTGCCCCGTCCGCGAGCACCGCGAGCACCGCACCCGCAGCTCCCGAGACCGCCGGCAGCGCGCTCGCCTCCGGCTCCAGGCCGAGTGCGAAGAGCACGTCTCGCGCCGACAGGAGAGGCGCCGCTCCCTGCCGCAGCAAGTCGTTCGTCCCGGCGGAGAGAGCCGCGGTGATCTCGCCGGGAACAGCGAACACGTCACGGCCGAGCTCCAGCGCGAAGTCGGCCGTGATCAAGGCGCCCGAGCGCTCGCGCGCCTCGACGACCACGGTCGCGAGGCAGAGCCCGGCGATGATCCTGTTCCTTGCGGGGAAGCGCCACGGAGCCGGCTCGACCCCGGGCGGATATTCGGAGACGACGCCGCCGTGCTCGCAGATCCGCCGCGCAAGATCCGCGTGGGTTCGCGGATAGTCGCGGTCGATGCCGCAGCCGAGCACCGCGACCGTCCGTCCGCCCGCTGCGAGTGCGCCCCGGTGGGCTTCTCCGTCGATTCCCCGGGCCATGCCGCTCACCACCACTACGCCGGCGACAGCGACCTCCCTCGCCACTTTGCGGGCGATTTGCGCCCCGTAGGACGAGCAGCTCCTGGCACCCACGATCGCGACTGCCGGCTCGGACAGGATTTCGAGGGCTCCGCGCACGTGCAGACAGGGCGGCGGGTCGTGGAGTTGCGCGAGCAGCGGCGGGTAGAGCCGATCCCGGCGCCGAATGGTCTTTAGGCCCATGCGGCCAGCTCGCTCGGCGAGCGATAGGAGAGGGCTTCCGCGACATGCTCCGGCAAGACGGTTTCCGCGCCCGCGAGAGCGGCCACGGTTCCGGCTACGCATGCGACCTTTGCTCGTCCACGCGCCGAGAGCGGAAGGGAGTCGACCGCGCGATCCAGGAGCTGCACCGCACCGGGCGAAAGGGTCGGCCGTTCCCGCGCCGCCGCCGCCTCCACCCTCCCCCTCACCGCCGCCGACGGCTCCCCGGGGGCGCCGAGCTCCCGGGAGCGCGCCCGTGGAACCACCACGACGAGGTCAAAGCGGTCGAGCAGCGCGCGCGAGAGCTTGTCGCGGTACGAGGCGAGCCGCTGGGGCGAGCACGAGCACTCCGCGGCGGGATCGCCCCTGGCGCCGCAAGGGCAGAGATTCATCGTGCCGACAAGCCGGATGTGCGCCGGAAAGACGCACTGCCCCTGGACGCGGGAGATCGCCACGAACCCGTCTTCCAGCGGCTGGCGAAGCGCCTCGAGAGCAGGGCGATGAAACTCGCCCAGCTCGTCGAGAAGGAGCACTCCTTGATGGGCGAGGCTCGCTTCGCCCGGCCGCGGCCCAGACCCGCCGCCCACGATCGCGGCCGTCGACGCCGTGTGGTGGGGAGCGCGAAACGGCGGCCGGTCGAGCAGCGGTTGACCGGGAGGGAGAAGCCCAGCAACGGAATGGATCCGCGTCACCTCCAGCGCTTGCTCCAGCGTGAGCGCCGGGAGAATCCCCGGGAGCCGTCGTGCAAGCATCGTCTTCCCCGTCCCGGGTGGGCCGGCGAGCAGGAGGTTGTGGTGCCCCGCGGCGGCTAGCTCGAGCGCCCGACGGGCGCGTTCCTGCCCACGCACTTCCGCGAGATCCGGGTGATTGCCGTTCGCGCTCCGGCGGATCGGTTCCACGGGCGGCGGCTCGAACGTCCCTCGGAGATACGCGCGCGCCTCGGCCAGATGACGCACCGGCACCGGTTCGATGCCGGCGAGGGCGGCCTCGGGGGCGGACTCCGGTGAGCAGAGGAGGCGGCTGACGCCGGCACGCCGAGCAGCTTCTGCGGCAACGAGGGCGCCGGGGACAGGCCTCACGCGCCCATCGAGCGCCAGCTCGCCGAGGGCGGCGTGCTCGACCAGGCGCTCGGGCGAGACCTGCTGCGAGGCAGCGAGGACGGCCAGGGCGATCGGCAGGTCGAAGCCGGACCCTTCCTTCCGCAGACCGGCCGGAGCGAGGTTCACCGTGATGCGCCGGAGCGGCCACTCGAGCTCCGCGCTCGCGATCCCGCTCCGCACGCGCTCTTTCGCCTCCTGGCACGCCT
>WNFZ01000950.1_pt1 | contig 34959 bp, 33 predicted proteins | sample 5400081 | NCBI WGS metagenome assembly WNFZ01 (sample SAMN13153365, study PRJNA577476) | soil metagenome | isolation source: 80 cm soil or saprolite under grassland replicate 1 | place: USA:California | collected 2016-06-15 | reverse complement strand
CAGTGATGGCCGAGTGATGTTCGCCATTCCCTGGCACAACCACACCCTCGTCGGCACCACCGACACCCCGATCGGCCAACCTTTATTGGAACCGATCCCGCTGGAGCAGGAAATCGAGTTCATTCTCTCCACCGCCGGCCTCTACCTCCACAAGGCGCCGGCCCGGGCAGATATCCTGAGCGCCTTTGCCGGCGTGCGGCCGCTCGTCAAGTCCGGCGATGGCCACTCCACTGCCACCCTCTCCCGCGATCATACGATCCAGATCGATCCCTCCGGGCTATTGACCATCACCGGCGGCAAGTGGACGACCTACCGCAACATGGCCGAAGACTGCGTCAACCAGGCCGCCACCCTCGCCCGACTGCCGGACAAGCCGTGCGCGACGCGGAGCCTCCGCATTCACGGCTATCACGAACGCGCCGATCGGTTCGGTCCGTTGGCCGTTTACGGATCGGACGCCCCAGCCATCCAGCAGTTGATCCGTGCCAGGCCGAACCTGGGGGAACCGTTGCATCCGGCCCTGCCTTATTGCGGAGCGGAAGTCATCTGGGCGGTGCGGGAGGAGATGGCGCGCACGATCGAAGACGTCCTGGCCCGCCGCACGCGCGCGCTTTTTCTCAATGCTCGCGCCGCCATGGCGGATTGCGGATTGCGGATTGCGGATTGCGGATTGCGTACGCCGCCACGGTTCATGGCCGCTAAGCAGGTCCGAAAGGAACAGGGGGCCTTCCATGAACCGACTTGTCACTTGTAACGAATTAAGACTTTTTGCTGCGCGGCCACGCCTCTCGAGTCTTGACCGCCGTGTGCGCGCAGCAAAAAGTCTTAATTCGTTACCAGTTACCAGTTACCAGTTACAAGTCTAAGCGGTTCCTGGTCCCAAAGCGTGGTCATTAAACCGTGGAGACTCCCGATGAACCTGCCGTTCGTAGTCCCGGCTTCAACCGGCCCGTGCCGCCTCAAGGCGGAACTACGAACAAAGGAGGCTTGAGCTTCCCCGCCTCGACTGCTACGGCTCAGGCAGCGCCGGAGACCGAGTATTTGGGAACATGCGCTCGGTCACCCCGGCGCGGCGTGCCAGTGTTGTCCGAAGAATATCACAAACTGATCCCGGCCATGCTCGTCGCGGCCGAGACAGCTTTGCTTTGGCTGGCCTGGTCGCACTCGCCCGGCTTGGCGGCGGTGAATGGCCGCAGCCCGGACGAGGCCAAATCCCCGGCCCACCGTTTCAAAATCCCGAAAACCGTCGTGGCAGGTTTCCGGGTCCCGAGACCGGACCCGGCCAAGGTGGCCATCGGCGAACGGCTTTTCCTGGAAACGCGATTCTCGCAGTTTTTCTTTGCCAACTCGCGCGGCGACGCGAACACGAACCTCCCGTCGGGCGATCCAGTGGTCGCCACCACGGTGACGACGGGCCGACCCTTGCCCGGGCCGTTCGCCGGCTTCGCGATCAACTGCCGCGCCTGCCACCTGGTCAACGAGCATTTCGCCGCCGGCTTGGGCAATCGCACTTACGCCGATTTTGCGCGACGTTCCCCCGTCCCGGCGCGGGGCGACGGCAAAACGCTCACGCCGCGGAACTCGCCGCCGATCGTCAACGCCACCGTCCCGCGCGAAGGCGGCTTCTTCCTGCATTTCGACGGCGAATTCGTCAGCAGCGACGAACTCGTCAAAGCCACTTTCACGGGCCGCAATTTCGGCTGGCTGCCGACCGAGCGCGCCCAGGCAGTGCGCCACCTGGCGCACATCATCCGGGAGGATGACGGCCGCGGACCCCTGGCCCGGGAATTCGGCGGCTTCTCCTACCGGCGCGTCCTCGCTGGCCTGGACCCCGAACTCGGCGAAGAGAGCGAACGATTCCATCTGACCGAGGAATTCCGCTTCGACGTCACTCAGGCCACCGACGAGCAAATCCTCGAGGCGGTGGCCCGGCTCGTCACCGCTTACATGGACTCCCTGTTCTTCTCGCGAGACGAGAGCGCCGAATACGACGGCTCGCCCTACGACTGGTTCCTCGAAACCAACCGGCTGCCGCGCCTGCCCGATGCCGGCCAGTCCCAGGGTTACTACATGCGCAACCTGCTGGATTTGGTGAAAGGACCGCACCCGCTCAAATGGATCCAGCCCGGCGTGCTGCGCTTCAAGACCCTGAAGCAGGAGTTCCGCTTCGGCCCCGAGGAGTTGGAAGGCATGAAAATCTTCTTCTCCCTGGCGCGCTACGCGACCAATTCCATGTCCCGATCGGAACATGGCATTGGCAATTGTGTGGCTTGTCACTTCGCGCCCGACTTCACCGACTTCAACTTCCACAACACGGGCGCCGCGCAGGAGGAATACGATGGCATCCACGGAGCCGGGGCGTTCCTCCGGCAGCAGGTTCCCGGCCTGGCGGAGAGGAACGCTCATTTCGACGACTGGCTGCCGGCAACCGGGAATCACCCGCGCGCGCTCGGCCCGCTCCTCGATCTCCCCGCCGCGGAAAGACCGGGCCGGACCGACCTCGGCTTGTGGAATGTCTTCGCCAATCCGGACCATCCCCTGGCGCAAACCTCTTTGCGCGCGCGGCTGAGTGAAGCGGGGCAGAAGGGGCCGGACGACGTCTTGCTGCCCAAGACGGTGGCCCTCTTCAAAACGCCGAGCCTGCGCGGCCTGGCCTTCTCGGGGCCGTACCTCCACACGGGCCGAAAGGACACGCTGGAAGAAGTGATCGAGTTTTACATTCGCATGTCCAAGCTGGCGCGCGCCGGCAAGTTGCGGAATGCCGATCGGCAACTGTCGGGCATCTTCCTCAGCGCCGAAGACATCGCGCCGCTCGCCGCGTTCCTGCGTTCGTTGAACGAGGATTATGAGTGACCTATGGACCCTTCGGCACCACGGTGATCTGGAACGTGGTATCGATCGAGAAATTCTGCAGGTCGAATGTGCCTCCGAAGTGGACCGTGTGCGTCCCCACCGTGAGGGGCGCAAGCAGTAGATAAACTCCTGCGTCCACGGAAAAGGACGTGGCTCCGGCGGGCGCGTCCACACCGAAGAACCCGAGCAGATTATCCTCCGGGAGGGGACCGTAGACGAACAACGGCGACTCGACGCGATAGCGGTCCAGGTTGCTCACGGGCACGCCGTCGATCTCGGCGAAGCGCCCTGACGTGTGGTCGATGTGTCCATTCGCGCACGCGCGCAACGAGGCTTCGTCATCCCCGTGGAAAGGGTCGGGCTCGAGGACCGAGCACTCGGCGTTGATCACCGGAAAAAAGAGCGGCGTCTCGGCGGGAATCGTGATGTCGAGGGTGGCCCCGCCCGCTATGCCCGACAGGAACACCACTCCGTCTTGTCCGCCAAAGGTTCCCCCGGAAATGACGGGGTGATCGCCGGCCACGACGGGAATGGAGAACGCGGTGATCCACCACTTCGCTCCCCATTCGCCGTAGCTGAGGCCGCGAAACTTGGCGTTAGGCGGCACCACGCGCGGGTTTACATTGCCGTTCTGGGCTTGGGAGGGCCACGCTCCGACCAGCAGGGCCACCGCGGCGGCCGCCAGCGCTGGCTTCAGCGTGAATGGGATGGAGTTCCAAGTCATGTTGGTTGGGTTGTTCATATTTTTTGCTTTGTTCAGTTCCGTCTGCCATAAGCAATTCAATTCCTTCTGTCGGAAGAAACCGGGAATTTAACCGCGAGTCTGACCGAGGGAATGGGGTATCTGCCCCAGCACCCAGAATAGCGTTTCCAAACCGGACTGCTGCCAGCCGCGAGCTCCGGTCCCGTTAACATCTCCGTGCCTGCCTTTTGAGTTTTCCACTTCCCTCGCTGGCTTAACGGCTTAATGTTCCCCCGATGACGTTGACCGAACAAATGACGCTGCTGGGTCGCCAGGCCAAGGCTGCGTCGCGGGAGTTGGCCAGGCTGACAACTTCGGAGAAGAATTCCTGCCTGGGGGCCATGGCCGACGGATTGGAAGAGAACAAAGCTGCCCTTCAGGAGGCCAACGCCCGTGACCTCCAGGCCGCTGCCCAGGCCGGCCTCAGTTCCGCCATGCTCGATCGCCTGAGACTGGATGAGCAACGCATCGGCGCGCTGGCGCAGGGTCTGCGCGAGGTCGCGGCCCTGCCCGACCCGGTCGGACGCATCCTTGAAGAGCGGGTGCGGCCCAACGGCCTCCGGCTCCAGAAGGTCTCCACTCCCATCGGCGTCGTCGTGATTATCTACGAATCGCGCCCCAACGTTACCGCCGATGCCGCCAGCCTTTGCTTCAAGTCGGGAAACGCCACCATCCTCCGCGGCGGCAAGGAAGCGATTCATTCCAACCAATTGATCGCGCAAACGCTGGTGCGCGCCGGGCGGGAACGGTTGCGGTCCTTTCCGGAACACGCCATCCAGGTCGTGCCCACCACCGATCGCGACGCGATCAAGGAACTGCTCTCCCTCAAGCAATACGTGGACCTCTGCATGCCCCGCGGCGGCGAGGGCTTGATCCGCGCGGTGGCGGAGTGTTCCAAGGTGCCGGTCATCAAACATTACAAAGGCGTCTGCCATGTCTTCGTCGATCGCGAGGCAGACCTGGACATGGCCGAGTCGATCGTGCTCAACGCGAAAGTCCAGCGTCCCGCGGTCTGCAACGCCATGGAAACCCTCCTGGTCGACCGGGCGGTTGCGGCCAGCTTTCTCCCGAGGATCGCGCAACGACTCGGCCAGGAGAACGTTGAGCTCCACGCCGACGCCGAATCCTGCGCCCTGCTCCAGGCCCAGCCCGCCCAAGGCCAGTCGCCCTGCCAGGTCCGCCCCGCCCGGGAACTGGACTGGTTCACCGAATACAACGACTACATCCTCAACGTCCGCGTGGTCGATGGCCTCCAGCAGGCCATCGAACACATCAGCCACTACGGGTCGGCCCACTCGGACAGCATCGTGACGAAAAACGAGGCCACCGCGCGCCAGTTCCTCAACGACGTGGATTCTGCGGCGGTCTATTGGAACGCCTCGACCCGGTTCACCGACGGTGGCGAATTCGGCATGGGCGCCGAAATCGGCATCAGCACCGACAAAGTGGGGGCGCGCGGCCCGATGGGACTGGAAGAACTGACCACTTACAAATGGAAGGGCTATGGCACCGGGCAAGTGCGCACTTGATTGCGGATTTTTGATTGCGGATTGCGGATTGCGGATTGCGGATTGCTTGCTACAAGATGCAATATGCAGGATGCATGGCATGGCCAGGGGGATCGCGGGCGACTCCAATCCGCAATCCGCAATCTGAAATCCGCAATCCGCAATCCGAAATCCGCAATCCGAAATGTGAGCACGCCCGCGGCCGACCAGGCCCGTTTTCTGCGCGACCGCCTCCCGCCCGGGGGCCTGTTCGCCGATCAGCACTGGCGGATTTCTCCAACGCCGTTTTCGTTGGGCGCAGACCTGGCCGGGGAGCTCGAGACTTTCGGCCGCGTCCTGCTCCAGTTTTATCGGGCCGTCAACCTGCTCTATCGCCACAGCCTGGCGGGCCGGCAGCCGGGGTGGGTCGCCCAGTTGCTGGACCAGGGCAAGCCGGGAGAACTGATCGAGCTCCAGCGAGCCCCCGCCTTGAAGAACGAGTTGCCGCGCGTTTTCCGCCCGGATTGTCTGCTCACCGCGACGGGCCTGGCCATCTCCGAATTTGACAGTGTGCCCGGTGGCATTGGCCTGACCGCCTGGCTGAATCAGTCCTACGCCCAACTCGGGGCCCGTCTGATCGGCGGCCAAACAGGCATGCTGAGCGGCTTCGCGAGTATCTTCGCCGACGCGGCCACCGTCCATATTGTCGTCTCCGAAGAGTCGGCTGACTATCGGCCGGAGATGGCCTGGCTGGCTGAACAGTTGGGCAGCTCAAGGTTCAAAGTCCAAAGTCCAACCTTCGATGGTTTCGCCGTGGGCGACGCGGTCTATCGCTTCTTCGAGTTGTTCGATCACGCCGGCGTGCCAAGTGCCCGGCGACTCTTCGCGCTGGCCGCGGCAAAGCAGATTCGCCTGACGCCGCCGCCCAAACCAATCTTCGAAGAAAAGTTGCTGATGGCTCTGCTCTGGAATCGGAACCTGCGCGATTTCTGGCGGCAGGAACTGGGCGATTCATTTTTCCGGCGGTTACTCAAACTCGTGCCCTACAGTTGGGTGGTCGATCCGACCCCGTTGCCGCCCCACGCCGCCTTCCCGGAACTCAACCTGACGGACTGGACCCAGCTGCGGACGCTCTCCCAACGCGAGCGGGATTTGGTCCTGAAAATCTCCGGTTATTCGGAGCAGGCGTGGGGGGCGCGAGGGGTCTACCTGGGCAGCGATTTATCGACCCCCGACTGGAGCGCGGCGGTCGATCGGGCCATCGCCGGCTTCGGGCGTTCCCCCTATGTGCTGCAGCGCTACGACAAGCCGCGCGTCGTCGACACCGCTTACTTCGACTTCACCACCGGCCAACTCGTCCCGATGCCCGGCCGGGTCCGGCTCTGCCCTTACTATTTCGTCAGCGGCGAGAACGACTCGGCCCGCGCCCAGCTGGGCGGCGTCCTCGCGACCATTTGTCCGGCCGACAAAAAAATCATCCACGGCATGAAGGACGCCGTCCTCGCGCCGTGTTCGGTGGCGTGAGTTGGGAGTTCAAGTGAGTTCAAAGTTCGGAGTTCAAAGTTCAAAGTTCGAACTTTCCACGTCAAACCTTGAACCTTGAACTTTGAACCTTGAACTTTGAACTCACTTGAACCTTGAACTCACTTGAATACACGTTGCTCGCGTTCAGTTCGCTCTTCGTGATCGTCGACCCCATCGCGGTGGTGCCGGCGTTCCTGGCGATGACATGTTCGCGTTGACTGGCAGGTGGATTTTCAAGGTTCTTGGCATCACGTTGCCGGCCTTTCAGATCGCCGGCAGCATCATCCTTTTGCTCGTTGCCCTCGACATGCTGCGCGCGCAACGGTCCCGCGTTCAGGAAACACGGGAAGAGACCGAAGCGGGCACGGCCAAGGAGGACATTGCCATCACGCCGCTGGCGGTCCCGATGTTGGCCGGCCCGGGAGCCATTTCGACTGTCGTCCTGCTGAACCAACAGGCGGTCGGATTGGCGAAAACGATCGCTTTATGCAGTTGTATCCTGGCGGTATCGGCCGCGGCGTATGTGATCCTTCGCCTCTCGGCCAAGGGAGCGCGGTGGCTCAATCCCATTGCCCTGAAAATCACCACGCGCATCATGGGCCTGCTCCTGGCGGCGGTGGCTTCGCAGTTCATGATCAACGCGCTCAGGGAACTCAGGCTGATGCCGTGAGAAGGGGATTTGGGATTTACGAGTTACGATTTACGAGTTGTGATTGCCGAAATTGCCTATCGCGGATTGCTTATTGAAGTCGCACGCGAGCATCCCGCATCCCGCATCAAGCAATCGGCCTTCTGCCATTTCGGCGATCACAACTCGTAAATCGTAAATCGTAAATCGTAAATCGTAAATTCTTGTGTGCGCGTTTGAAGGTTGAATGGTCTAAGCAATGGTTCGATGAAAATCTCCGTAATTGTTCCTGCGTTCAATGAGCAGAAGCTGATCGCTGAGACGCTGCGCAGCATCCGCGTGGCGATGACGGCCTTCGATCAAGAGGGTTGGAAAACGGAACTGGTCGTGTGTGATAACAACTCCACTGATAACACGGCGGCGTTGGCCGCTGCGGCCGCCGCCAGGGTGGTCTTTGAGCCGATCAACCAGATTGGCCGGGCGCGTAACACCGGCGCCGCCGCTGCCAGCGGCGATTGGCTCATTTTCGTGGACGCGGATTCATGTCCCAGTGCGGCCTTATTTGCCGGCGTGGCGCAGGAGATTCGCAGCGGGCGCTGCCTGGCCGGGGGGAGCACGGTGCAGCTGGATGGCCATTATCCAATCGCCGCGCTGATGATTCGCTCCTGGAACACGCTCAGCCGCCTCCTGAAGTGGGCGCCGGGGTCGTTCATCTTCTGCGAGGCGACGGCGTTCCGCGAGGTTGGGGGGTTCAGCCGTGATTTATACGCGAGTGAAGAAGTCGACCTGTTCCGGCGGCTGAAACGATTGGCCCGGGCGCGGCGTCAGCGCATCCGCATCCTGCATCGGCATCCGCTGATCACTTCCGGGCGGAAGATGCACCTCTATACGCCATGGGAACATCTGCGTTTTCTCGGCAAGACAGTGCTGCTCCTGGGGCGTCCTCTCAAAAGCCGCGAATCGTGTCCGACGTGGTATGACGGGAGAAGGTGAAAGGATTGCGGATTGCGGATTGCGGATTGCGGATTGCGGATTGCGGATTGTGGGAAGGGAACACCTCAATAATTTGATGTGAGTTGGGACCATGAACCTGGGACCGTTCGTAGTCACGCCTTCAGGCGGCACGGGCCGGCTAAAGCAGGGACTAGGAACGGCAGGTTCATGGGGTGGATTCGGCGCGCCCGGACGCGACTTCAATGCGTAATCCGCAATCCGCAACCCGCAACCCGCAATCCACAATCCACCGTCCCCAAATCCGCAATCCGCAATCCGCAATCCGCAATCCGCAATCCACAGTCCTTCCCCCTCACGCGACATTCCGCTAACCTGCTTCCCATGCCGAAGCGAACACAGCTGTCCATCGCCCTCACCATCGGAGGATCCGACAGCGGCGGTGGCGCAGGGATCCAGGCGGACTTAAAGACCTTCGCCACGCTCGGCGTCCACGGCACGAGCGTCATCACTTGTCTGACGGCGCAAAATCCCACTGGAGTCTTGGGCCTGCAACCCGCCACGCCCGACCTGGTCCGACAGCAACTCGAGGCCGTGTTCGCCGAACTGCGGCCCACCGCCGGCAAAACCGGCCTGCTTTACTCCGCCGCAATTGTTCGGACGCTCGTCCAGTTCTTCAAGCGCGGCAGGCCCATGCCACTGATCGTGGATCCGGTGATGGCGGCGACGAGCGGAGCGCGCCTCCTGCAATCGTCGGCGCTGAGGGCGCTGTGCGATGAGTTGTTGCCGCTGGCCACCCTGGTCACCCCCAATCTCAACGAAGCGGAACGGTTGCTGGGAACGAAAATTGAGGACACAGAAGGCCAGCGCGCTGCCGCCCGGCAACTCGTCCGACGCTATGGCTGCGCCGCCCTGGTGAAGGGTGGCCACCTCAAGGGTGCCACGGCCGCCACTGACGTTTTTAACGACGGGCGGACAGAATTGAGGTTGACCGCCCCCTTCCTGCGGGGCATCCCGACGCATGGGACGGGCTGCGCCTTCTCCGCCGCCATCGCCGCCGGGTGCGCGAGGGGCGAAGGGCTGACCCGGGCGGTGCGGCACGCCAAGGACTTTATCACCCAGGCCATCGCCCGCAGCCAGCGCATCCGCCGCCACTACACCCTGAACTGGCAGCCCGCTTCATATGGCGGCAAGTGATTGGGATGTGGGATGCGGGGTGCGGGATGTGGGATGCAGGATGCGCGATGCGGGTTCCGCGATGCAGGATGCAGGATGCCGGATGCAGGATGCGGCAAGTGCGCTTCTTCGCGGTGAACTTGGATCACGCGCCGCATATCGCGTATCCCTAATCCGGCATCGCCCTTCTTGCATCCCGCATCCTGCATCCCGCATCCTGCATCCCGCATCCTGCATCCCGCATCCCGCACCCCGCATCCCGCATCCCACATCCCGCATCCCACATCCCGCATCTCGCATCGACCCATCCGCCATCGCCTATTCCAAACGCCCAATCGCAAATCGCAAATCGCAAGGCTTGTCACGCAGGCCTGATTTTCCCTAGCCTCCTCGTTGCATGACCAAGCCGTTTCAGCCGCAAACCTTCATCGCCGAGAACGTCCGCCACATCCCGCGCTCGGGCATTCGCGATTTTTTCGACATCGTGCAGGGGATGAAGGACGTGATCTCCCTCGGCGTGGGTGAGCCGGATTTCGTCACCCCCTGGCACATTCGCGAAGCGGCGATTTTCGCCTTGGAAAAGGGGCGGACCACTTACACTTCGAATCTGGGCCTGCTCAAGCTGCGCGAGGCGATCGCCGCCAGCCTGGAGAAGTGCTTCCGGCTTGCCTACAACCCGAACAACCAGATCCTGGTGGCGGTCGGGGTGAGTGAAGCGATGGACCTGGCGTTCCGCGCGGTGATCAATCCGGGCGACGAAGTGATTTACCACGAGCCGTGCTACGTCAGTTACGCCCCCGGGATCGCCCTGGCCCACGGCGTGCCGGTGGCGGTATCGTGCCGGGCCGAGGATGAGTTCGCCGTGCGCGCCGAAAACATCGAGCGCGCCCTCACGGCGAAGAGCAAGGTCCTGGTGCTGAATTTTCCCACCAACCCGACCGGCGGGACGATGACGCGCGAGGAATTGCAAAAGATCGCGACCGTGGTGTTGCGCCATAATCTCCTGGTCATCACCGACGAGATTTACTCGGAACTCACGTTCGAGGGAGAGCATGTCAGCATCGCTTCGCTGCCCGGCCTGGCGGAGCGGACGATTTTCCTGCACGGCTTCTCGAAGGCCTATGCCATGACCGGCTTTCGCATCGGTTACGCCTGCGGCCCGGTCGAGATCATCGAGGCGATGATGAAGATCCACCAGTACTCGATGCTCTGCGCGAGCATCATCAGCCAGGAAGCAGCGCTGGAAGCCATCCAATACGGCGAGGCCGACACGCTCGAGATGCGCGAGCAATACAAACTGCGCCGCAATTTCATCGTCAACGCCTTCAACCAAATGGGCCTCGCGTGCCATTTGCCGCGCGGATCGTTCTACGCCTTCCCGAAGATCACTTCCACCGGCCTGGCTTCGAGGGAATTTGCCGTCCGCCTGCTCCAGGAGGAGAAGGTCGCCTGTGTCCCGGGCAGCGCCTTCGGCCCGAGCGGCGAAGGTTTCCTGCGCTGCTGCTTCGCGACGTCCCTCGAACTCATCCAGGGGGCCACCGAGCGGATGGCGAAGTTTGTCGGGCGCCTCAGGAAATGAGCGCGCGCCGGGTGCCCACAAGCCGGAGCACCTCGCGGCGGGCGAGCCATAAAGGCAGGGCTCCCACTACGCCAAAAGAGCAATCAAGGCTTCTCGATCTGTTCGATCCAATGTTTGACGAAGAATTTCTTTTCCTTGTCGAGCAAGGAGTCGCCCGTCCCGACAATGGGCCGCAACGCCGTGATCATCTGCACCATCACCAGCAGGAAAATCGCAATCCACACCCGCAAACCCGCCGGCCTCGCCTGCCATTGGGCGAACCCGACGCAAAGGAAGCGCAATCCGAAGTAAGTCGCGATCAGCCAAAAAGTCAGATGCAACGCGCCCATGGCCGGGAGTGAGTCGATCGATTGCGAGAAGACCCAGGCAACCGGCGCGAAGCCAATCAGCAGCACCGTCATTAGCGCCAGCAGGCCGGCGACCAGGCCGCACACCTCCGCCAGCCGCGCCTGCGAGCCGCTCAAGCAGGAAAAAATGTAGAGGCTCGGCAGACAAATCAGGGCGGACACAACCAGCCCGGCGGCGATCTTGACCGGCGCGGCCCAGAGTTGCGCGCCGCCCGAGAAAGTCCCCACGACCACGCCGTAGACGAGGCTGCAGAGCACGGCGCTGAGCAGCAACCCCAGGATGAGGCCGCCCGAACCGGGCTGGCGCAGTTGATAAAGCACCCGGCGGGGATGGCGCAGGACGGCTTCCGCCGCGGCCAGCGGGCTGCGGATCGGCTCGCTGTCCTGGGGATCGTCGCCCAGCGGCAGCGTCCCGGGCCGCACGGCGGCCACGGCGGCAGCCGAGGTTAAGGCGGGAGGCAACGGGGGCGGGTTGGGATTCAGATCGCTCATGGCTCGAGTCGGTTCGTGGTTAGTCTTGATGAATCAGGGGAAAATCAGGTGGCGCGCGGCATGGAAAACCGCTTCGTAGAAGCTGCCTCGGAACGGATCGGCGCGGAGAAATTCCACGGGCAGATGGGGCGAGCCAACGAAGGGTCGAAAGATCCAGGAAAGCTGGCTGCCGAGAAACAGATTGCCCGCCAGCCAGGCGAACAGGACGCGGACGGCCGCGCCCTTGTTGCCGCTGAGTTGTCGCAACAATTGCCAAAGACGGACGTTGGCTGCCACGCCGGCGAAACCGACCATCCCGACCTGGACCAGCAGCAGCACACTGTGCGAGACAACGGAGGGCGCCAGACCGAGGGAGCGCGGCGGCGTGTTCCAGACCAGGAACGCCAGCAACGGGCTGAGGGCGCCCAGGATCAGGGCGGCGATCGTGAAACTCATCAAGACGGCCAGCAACGTCTGGCGCAGGCCAAGGTTGACCCCGAGCAAGGGGGCCAGCATGGCGTTGAGCAGGCCGTTGCCCAGCGTGGTGAGCAGGATGATGAGCGGTAACTTGATCGCCGTGTAGAGCGCCTGCAGCGGCGCCCGCCACCAACCGGTCGCCGCGCCGAACAATCCCGCGCCGACAACAATCACCGCGCCATAGAGCAACAACCGGCCGGCCTCCCACCGCTCCATCCACGAGCGCATGGACGCCGGTTCGCCGCCCAAGAGCACCGGCACTTGATTCGGATTGAGCGTGGCGAAGGTCAGGTTCATCGCGACTTAAAGCTCACGCCACTCCCTGGTTGATGTGCTCGGCCAGTCTCTCCTGGAACCGCGCAAAGTCGTTCAGCCAGTCCTCGACTTCGTCGATCAATTCGTTGGGGGTGGAGGTCCCGGCGGTCAGGCCGATCGTGTCGTTGGCTGCGAGCCAGCTGGCCCGCATGTCGGAGGCCCTCTGCACATGATACACCCGCGGACAATGCCGGGCGCAAGTCGCGACCAGTTCACGCGTGTTGTTGCTCTGCGCCCCGCCGATCACGATGACCACATCGCACTGTTGCGCCAGTTCCATCGCCGCCAGCTGCCGTTGTTTGGTCGGCTGGCAGACCGTGTCGCTGAAATGAATTTCCGAGGCCGGGAAGCGCTGGCGCATCAACCCGAGCAGGCGATGGACTTTGTCAATCGGTTGAGTGGTCTGGGCGGCCACCCCGAAGCGAGGCCGTTCCTGCAGCCGCCCCACCTCCTCCTCCTCCAGGACCACGTCGAACTCGTCCAGGTCTTCGATAATCCCGCGCACTTCGACGTGGTGGCGCTGGCCGACGATGACCGGATGGTAGCCTTGCTGCACCAAAGCGGACACGGCGCGATGCGCGGAGTGCACCAGCGGACAGGTGGCTTCGAGCACCTGGAAGCCTCCCTCGCGCACGCGTTTCAAGGCGCGCTCCGAAGCGCCGTGAGCGGTGATCATGACCGTGGCGGTGGTCACGTCGGCGACCTGGTGTTCAACCTTCACTCCTTGGGCGCGAAGAGTATGGAGGACCGTTTCGTTATGCACCAGGTCGCCCAGGACCGTGATGGGCTCTGCCTGCGCGTGGCGCAGGGCCAAAGCGATGGCGTCGCGGACGCCGAAACACATCCCGAGAGAGGCAGCACGCAAAATCTTCATGGCAACGGCTCGTTACTTTGCACTACAAAGTCAAAGACCCTATCGGCGTCCGGGTGTTCAATCTTGAGCGAAATTATTTCCGTTTGTTCTGCTGGACGATTTGCTCCAGCAGATTGATGTAGCTGGCGAACGCTTTGCGTCCCTGGGCGGTCAGGGCGTAGCTGGTGAGCTGGCGTCCGCCCTCGAATGCCTTCGTCACCGCGATGTAGCCAGCCTCATGCAGCGTTCGGACGTGAGCGGTGATGTTGCCATCGGTCATGTTCAACGTGTCCCGCATCCCGGTGAATGAAAGTTGCGGCGTGGCCGCCAGGAGCGACATGATGGCCAGGCGTCCTTTTTCATGAATGACGCGGTCGAGTTGGAGGAACGGTTCCGGGTTCACGCCGTGGTCGGTCGCTTCTCTGTGAAATAAAGGTAGACCCCATAGCCCAGGTGCAGTCCTCCGAAACAAAGGCCCATGAGACCATGGGCCGCGCTCGAAGTCTGCAGGCGCGGCCAGGACGAGGAGAGAACCAGGACGACGCAGCCGAAGAGGATGAAGGCCCAGCCAAAGAGTTTGATGCCGCGTTGCATGAAAAACCCCGCGGCGTGCAGGGCGCAGCCGTAGGCCACGATCCAGACCAGGGCCAGCCACCACGCCGTGGGCGGTTGCTCGCGCAGGAGATGCCAGCCTCCGGCGGAGAACCCCACCAGGAAGGCCGGCATCAAGGCTTCGGTCACTCGCCGCGTCGGCAAAGACCAAAAGGGCTCGGCATCCCGGAGGGCCTGGCGCCGGACCAGCAGGAAGGAGATGCAGAGCGCGGCCAGGCTGACCGAGAGCCAGAAGAGAGCAAACGCGCGGTTGGACTCGATGCCGAGGCGCCAGGCCGCCACCGCGGCCGCCAGGCCGATGGAACCGACCACGATCATGATGGGCGCCAGCGCCCGCCGGTAAAGCGCGGAGCGTTCCATCAAGGTGCGGATGGTGTGGAGATGATCGGAGGCCCAGTCGGTATCCATGGGCCAGACTCTGTATTGCAAAGTGTAAGTTGGCAAGTCCGTTTTGAAATACCCGGACCAATCACCCTTCGCCCCCGATTTCCTCGCAACCTTGTCCGCCAGCCGGTTTTTGGTAGAGTGCCACCAGCGATGTTCACCGATGCGGATCCCGACGCCGCCCTGATGCTCCGAGTCAAGCAGGGCGACCGTGCTGCTTTTGAAGAACTGGTGGAGAAATATCAGCAGCCGGTGATGAACCTGGTCTATCGCACCCTGCCGGACGCGACGGAGGCTGAAGATCTCGCCCAGCACGTCTTTTTGCAGGTGTTCAAGTCAGCGCATCGTTACGAAGTGTCCGCCAAGTTCACCACCTGGCTGTTCACCATCGCCCGCAACCTTTGCCTCAACGAAATTCGCCGCCGCTCGCGCCATCCGGCGCAATCCCTGGACGAGACCTTCGCGGACAACGACGAGCAGCCCGTGCGACAAGCCGAGGATCTCAAGACGTTCTCCCCGCCCGATTCGCTTCTGCACAGCGAACTGGAGGAGAAGATCGAAGCGGCCCTGGCGGAGTTGCCCGAGAAACAGCGGACCGCCATCCTCCTGTGCCGCGGGGATGAATTCTCCTATGAAGACATCGCCAAGGTGCTCAACTGTTCGGTTTCAGCCACCAAATCCCTGATTCATCGCGGCCGCGAGACCTTAAAGCAGAAACTCAAACCTTACTTGAAAACCGGGGCGTGGAAGGAGCATTGAATCGCAACCTTCTCCGCACATCGGGTTTAGAAAGGGAGCAACATGAACGAATCCGACTATCGAGCGCTTCTCCAAACCGCCTGGCGACGCCCCTTGAGCCTGGAGGAACAGGCCCGGCTCGACGCCTGGCTGGCCACCCACCCTCAGGCCCAGGCCGAATGGGAGGAGGAAGCCGGCCTCAATCGCCTGCTCGGTCAATTGCCCCCGGCGCCGGTGCCGTCAAATTTCACCGCGCTGGTGTTGCAAGCATTGCAGGAGAGGCCAGCCGCGGCAACGCGCCGCCCTTCCCTCTCGGCGCTGCTTCGCCAATGGTTTGGGCGACCCGCGGCGCGCATCGCCTGGGCGCTGCTGATTTTGAGTGTGGCCGTGGGAGTTTACCAACATCGCCGCACCAACGCACGGAACGAGCTGGCCAAAGGACTGACCGTGCTCACCCAGGTAGCGGCCTTGTCTGACCCGGCCGCGCTCCAGGACTTTGAGCCCATCCTGCGTCTGGGCCAGGCGGCGCCGAGCGACGACGACGAATTGTTCACCGTCTTGAACCAATGATCCTCCGGGGCATGAGACTAAACGCGTTCCAGCTGCTGGCCTGTTCCCTCCTCTGGTGCGAGTCGGTGGGCAAGGGCCAGCCCACCGCCCCCGCCCCTTCGTCGACCCAGGTCATGCCTCCTCTGCCCCCGGCCGCCAGGTCCCCAATTGATTATTTTCGCGAATTGCTCGAGGCCAGCCCGGCCGATCGCGAGAAGCTTCTGACCGGCAGGAGCGCCGAACATCGAAAAGTGCTCGAGAACAGCCTGCACGCCTATCAAGCGCTCACGCCGGAGGAACGGGAATTGCGTTTGCGCACGCTGGACCTGCGTTTCTACCTCAGTTCTCTCCTGCGCACCGCCCCCAGCAATCGGACCGACCGGCTCAAGGGCGTGCCCGACAAGGAGCGAAACCTCGTGGCCGAGAGACTCAAGCTCTGGGACCAGTTTTCGACGGAAGATCGGAAGGAACTTCTCGAAAACGAGCGATTGATGCGCCTGATGGAGAACACAGGCGCCGGCGCCCGGCGCAAAGAGTTCCCGTTGACCGTTCAGACGTCCAATCAAGTGCGCCAGATCGAGCGGGAACTGATCCGCTGGCAGTTTCTGCCCGAGGTGAGGCGGGCGCAGATTCAGCGCAATTTCACGAGCCTGTTTGAACTGAGCGACGCCGAAAGAGCCAGGGAACAACTCCAGCCGCTGGCGCTCAGCCCGGAGGAACGGCGACTGATGGAGAACACGCTCGAGCAGTTTAAGAGTCTCTCGCCCCTGCAACGCGACCTGTGCATCCGGAATTTCAGAAAGTTTGCTGACCTCTCCCCCGCGGAACGTCGTCAATTCCTCGCCAGCGCGCAGGAATGGCAGAAGATGAAGCCTGAAGATCGGGAAACCTGGCGAAAACTGGTCAGCAAAGTGCCGCCGCTCCCCCCGTTGCCGCCGCGCTCAGGCCACCCCAAGATCCCGCCGTTGCCGCCGAAGTCCACCGTGCAACTGACGAACCTTTGAAAGGGGGATTGGGGGTTTGCCATTTGCGATTGGGGAGTAGCTGACCAAGCGCTCATCAGGGAGGAGGAACTGCCCTGAAATCCGTACCACTATAAGAAGAAATCTTTCATTTCCGACAAGATTTTCAGGAGAGCCACCGATGGAACACGAATTGAACACGGATTCCCAGAAGAAACCTTTCAGGTGAAGCTGCGAGCTTATCTTCTCCGTGATCTCCTCTTTTTCCAAAGTCATCAGAGCGCTTTCTCTTTCCGTGTTTAATCCGTGTTCCATCCGTGGCTCAGGAACTTTGGTTGCGGCTCTGCCACTCTGGGCCATCCGTGGTCCTCCACGATTTTTTTCCTGAGGTTGACCACGGATTACTCGGATGACACGGATGGTTCTCGCTCAGATTAGCATCCGGACGACTACCTCTTCGAGTTGACCCTCCGGCTCGATCAGCCAAAGTCGGCCTCGCGCAGAAAGGTCCTCGATCGGCTGGCCGAACAAGCGGTCTCAATCGAGCCAGCACGCTTCGCTTCGCTAACCCGGAGCACGATCACTTGAATACTGTCGAGTCATGTAAATAGCCCCATTACAAGTTGCAAGTGACAAGTCAGTTCATGGGTAGCCCCCACGGTGTATCGACCGCGCATTGGGACCTTGAACCGCGGGGAGAATTCTTGCCCCACAATGAGCAATGTGCAATGTGCAATGAGCAATGTGCAATAACCGGACCTTCAGATTGCTCATGGCTCATTGGCCATTGAGGCTCGCGCAACGGACGGTTCATGGAAAGTTACCGCAAATCGCAGATTCCCCCCGCCTGCTCTTGTCACATCCCCGGGGCCTGCCTAGGCTGCGGTGACGCGTGCAAAAAGTCGCTTTCCACATCGGGTCGCTTCCCATTCACTGGTATGGCCTGCTCCTGGCCACGGGTTTTCTTGCCGGACTCTGGACGGCCAGTCGACGGGCAGTGCGTGACGGGATCAAGCCGGAGCAGGTGATTGATTCCGGTTCATGGCTGATTCTTGGCGCCATCATTGGGGCGCGCGCGCTCTACGTGGTTTCCTATTGGGACCGGTTGTTCCAGGAACCGCTGTTTCCAACCGCGCCGTGGACCGAGATCTTCATGGTGCAGCGCGGCGGACTGGTTTTCTACGGCGGCCTCATCGGGGCCACCGCGGCGGGCTTGATTTATGTCTGGAAAAACCAACTGCCGGTCTGGAAGTTTGCCGACGCACTGGCGCCGAGCATCGCGCTCGGCTACGTGCCGGGCCGACTCGGCTGCCTGATGAACGGCTGCTGCTATGGCCGCGAGACGTCCGTGCCGTGGGCCATCCACTTTCCGTTGGATCACGAAACCCATGGGCTCGGCGTTCACCCCACCCAGATTTACGATTCACTCCTGAGCCTCGGACTTTACGTCACCCTGGCCCGCCTGCACCGGAGCAAGCGATTTGACGGACAGATCTTTGCTTGTTATCTCGTTGGCTACGCCGTGACCCGATCGGTGGTCGAAGCCTTCCGCGGCGATTACCCGGTCCATTACCTGGGCGGGACGCTCACTCCCGCCCAACTCGTCAGCGCCGCGATTTTGGTCGTCGGGCTGTTTTTATTCTGGAAACTGCCACGCCCCGGTCCCTCGCGCTCCTCGTAGCGACCCCAGATGATGCCCTCGGATCTGTCTGCCGCCGGCCGCTGCCCCGGCCTGATTCTCCTGGCCGGCCCGACGGCCGTTGGAAAATCCGAGGTCGCGATGCTTTTAGCCGAACGTTGGCACGGCGAAATCGTGTCGGTCGATTCCATGCAGGTCTATCGAGGGCTGGACATCGGCACGGCGAAACCCACCGCGGCCGAGCGAGCGCGCATCCCCCATCATCTCCTGGACGTGGCGGAACCGGGCGAAGCGTTCGACGCGGCGAAGTTCGTGACCCTGGCTCGCGCGGCGGTGCAACAGATTCAAGCGCGCGGGCGACTCCCGATTTTGTGCGGTGGCACCGGGCTCTACTTTAAAGCGTTCCTGGAAGGTCTGGGGGCAGCGCCTCCGTCCGATCCCGCGCTGCGCGCGGAACTGGAGGCCACCCCGAGGCCCAGGCTGTTGCGTGAACTGGCTGAGCGCGACCCGGTGGCGTTCGCGCGGATCGACCAGCAAAATCCTCGCCGGATCATTCGAGCCATCGAGGTGATTCGCTTGACGGGCAAACCGTTCTCCTCGCAACGCGCGGCCTGGAAAACGACGGATGAGCCGCGGGGCGTCGCTCGCGCCTCACCACTCCTTGCTCTCTGGCGCCAAGGCGCCGACCTCCGAGCCCGGATTGACCGGCGCGTGGATCAGATGTTCGAACGCGGGCTGGTGGCCGAAACGAAGCAGCTTCTCCCACGGGGCCTGGCGGAAAACAAAACGGCCATGCAAGCCCTCGGCTACCGGCAGGTGGTGGAATATTTGCGCGGCGCACGATCCCTCGCAGAAACCATCGCGCTCGTCAAACAGCGCACCAGGCACTTCGCCAGGCGCCAGATCACCTGGCTCAGACACCAATTGCCGGCCACATGGCTCGAGTGCCAACCGGGCGAGACCGCGGCGGACCTGGCCGCGCGGCTCGAGTCCCATTTTCCATCGGGAAACTGAATTCACCCCTTGCGCCGCCACCAGAGCATCAATTCGAGTCCCGTTCGATTTGGATAGGAGCGGGGCACCCAGCCCGCCTGAAGTTCAAAGTGCGGCGAGAACCGCTCCATCAGTTCCTCCTGCGTCGTCCCGAACGGCGGCCCGTCCAGGCCGCGGATCATATAATGCACGGCCAGAAACTGGCCATCCGGTTTGAGCCAGCGCAACACCGCTTGGGCGTAGTCATCGCGCCGGGCGGGATCGATGGCGCAAAACAGGGTGTGCTCGAACAGCCAATCGAATGGTTTCGGCGCCGGGTCGGCCAGAAAATCCGTTCGAACAAATGTCGACGAAAGTCCGAGGGCCTTGATCCTCTCCTGGCTCAACCGGATGGCCGACGGCGCCAGATCGAAGCCCCACGTTTCAAAGCCCGCCCCGGCCCAGGCGCGCACATCGTGCCCCAGGCCACAGCCTGGCACGGCCACCGAACCGCGCGGCAAACCCCTGTGCGCCGCCAAAAAGTCGACCAAGCCGGGAGACGCCTCCCCTTTCTCCCATGGGGTGTCACCGGTCTGATAACGTGTTTCCCAGTCGGTATCGCTCATACGCCCTACACCTTACCCGAACCCGCGCCGATGGGAACCGGACTTCTGTCCATGAACCTGGCGATTCGGACCGGGCGGAATCCCGGGCCCAGCGATTTACGATGGACGATTTACGATGGACGATTTACGAGCTTCCGATGGAGTGATCGCGGCTCTACGCGATTCGCACGCCCAGCGATCTGCGCTGCGCGACGCTCGTACATCGTACATCGTAAATCGTACATGGCGGCGGCACCGGCGGCGGTCCGATTCATGGCCCGAACGCACGTCCCGATCTTGGAGGTGTTCCTTCTCCCGGCCACAGGCTACTTGGCGCGAGTTTGATAGCTTTTCATATGCCCGGTGGCGGGAATGCTCACCGTGTAGGACTTCCCGGAAGGATCGACGGAAAGCTTGATGTAATTGCCCTCGCACTTTTCCTCCAGGTTCGCGATGAACTCGTCGGCAGTGTTGTCTTCCCGGTCCTGGCGCACGTTGCGGTGGACTTGATACATCGCCTGGATGCCGGGGGAGGATTTGAGCGTCTCAATTGTCGCCTTGGCCGTCCCCTTGCGCGCGCCGTTGTTCATCACCGAGATGGTCGGCGTCAGGCTATGCACCAGCATCGGATTATTGCTCAGGTCCAGGCCGTGATGATCGACCTGGTACACGTCCACTCGCCCCACGCGGTTGACCGGGCAGACCAATTCTCCTTCCATGTTCCAGGTGAGGTCCCCGCCGTCGAAGAAGCGGAAAGGCCCAAAGTCGAGCACCAGGGCAATGCTGTTGGCGTTGTCCGAAGTGTCCTTCTCTTTCGTGGCGGACTGGACACAGAGGGCGTTCTTCGGCGCGGAGGCGGGCGTGACGAGAAATCTCTGCTTCGCCGCCACACAGCGGAGGGTGAGGCTGGGGGCGCCCGCCACCTGCTTGAGCGGGATCGTATCTCCGGGCGTGATCCGATTGCGGTGGGCCGCCTTGAATTCTCGATAGGGCCGGATCGACAACGGCCAGCGCGAGTCCGGGCGGTTGCCGTCGGGGTCGGCTTCGGGAATTCCGTTGTCGTAAACCTCGTCGATGGGCAGTAGCGCCGCCAACTCCGCCGCCCCGCCGAAGTGGTCGGTGTGAAAGTGAGTCGTGACGTAATGATCAATCTTCTTCAGGCCGGCGGCTTCGGTCGCCGTCCGGTGGATCCGCCCCGAATCGCGCGGGCCGGGATTGCCGGAGTCGATCAGGACCGACTCCCCGGCCGGGGTGACGAGGAGCGTGGCTCCGCCGCCTTCGACATCCACCCAATAGATGTCGAGCGTGTGCTCGGCTGGACCGGCCGCGGCGAGCAAGGGCAACCACAGGCCGACGGTCACGACTGCTCTTGCGACTGACTGGTTCATGAGTGGGAGAGTGTGTTGGGGGCCCGGGCCGTCCCGGCCCGCGGCGCCTCGCCCACCGCCGAGACCCCGGATTGTACCGAGCCGCCAGTTCCAGTCGCGCGCTGCGCCCGGGGCCCGGGCGCATGCCGAGCGGAGCGCGGCCGGTCCCCGGCCCCAGCGTGTCGCCAACGGGGAGGCCTCAGGAAAATCCGGCAGCCCTGGTCCGGGCGTGGCCGCTGCGCCCGGGGACCGGGCGCGCTCCGGGTGGAATGCTGCATGGGCAGAGAACCTAGCGGGCGCGCGGTAAAAAGACAGTAGAAATATCCCTTGCCTCCATGCGACCGATCACATCGCCTGGATCCAGGTTTAAAAATCATCAAAGCAAAGCGCTCCCCGCCCTTTCCGCGCGGGCACGCGCGATTCAGAAAATCCGCCAGCCAAGGATCGGTTCCGGCTACCAGCCTGCCGTAACGTGTCACGCGTCCAGGATCACCGCGTCGCCAGTGCGCGGGCCAAATTGTCCGCCAAACGCTCGGACCGGACCGTTTTCGCCGGCAAATTCAGGTGATAAGCCGAATCGAAAAAGTCCGTGCCCGGAAAGACCAGATCTTCCGGACGATCGAGCATCGGGATGTTGAGCGACTCGTGCAGGAGCCTTTCCAGGCGTTGGATCGCTTCGCGGGACTGTTCGAAGTGCTTCTTCTCGTAAGGCGCGTGGGAGAAAAAGACGCGGACGCGCCGGGCCGCGCAGTGTTGATGAAATCGATTGAGGTGCGCGACGGCGGCGGCGGCGCTGGCCGGGTCGGAGAAATGAAAATATTGCCCCCAGGCGCCCCGGGACGGTAACCCGTGATGGGCGACAAAATCGCCGTTTTCATTGAAGGACGTGCGCCGGAAGATATCGTCGTGACGGTCGGTGATGATTTCGTTGCGCGTGAGGGCGAAGCGCAAGACTCTTCCGAGATGCTGCACGAAGCCCCGGTCGAGGAGCTCTTTGCGTTCGTTCCACGACAAGACGCGCCAGATCGACGGGTTACATTCGAGCAATCGCGTGAGCTCGCTCGCGCGAGACCAATAGAATTGGTCAAATACGAGATACTCGGGCGTCACAACCACGATGTCTCCGGGGCGAACGGCCGGCTCAACCTCCTCTAGCATCAATTCGAGTCCAATACCTACATGCAACCCCATATTCACAGGGTGATAACCGAGTCGCTCGCCGATTCGGCCGGAATCTATTCCGTAGGTGAGCGAGGAGCCGCCGATGAAGATCAGGCGCGGTGATTCGCGCGTGGCCAACAAACGATGTTTATCCAGGCTGGCTGAGTAAAAGCTGATCTCGATGGGAAAAGCGCGAAGGTAAAGGCGGTAGGCGGCCGCGAAGAGCAGCGCCAGGATTCCGGCGAAGATCAGGATTTTGAGGAGGAATTTTTGCATTTGCCTCAAAACTGGAAGTAAATGAACTGCCCGGAATTGAAGGTCCCCGCCATGAGGACGCTCAGCGCCAGGGCGAAATAGCATGCCCAGCGCAGGCCGATCGGCCACCGAGCCACGCTCAACGGGTGAAGTTGACGCCGCTGGCTCCATTCCAAGCCAATCAGGAGGGCGAGCAGAAGCAACAGCCAGGCGCCGAGTGGGCTTTCGACCTGGCACAGATTCCAGGCCCACGCCGGCCCGTCCAGGCTCGGCAAGGCCACGGCCGCCTTTTTCAAAATGAGCCAGGCGTCGGACAAGCTCTGCGCCCGAAAAAAGATCCAACCGCAACAGACGACCGCAAAGGTTGCCGCCATCCGCAGCCCAACCATCGGCGCGGGAAGCCTCTCTTCGCCCCCTGGGATGTCGGTCACCTTGAGAACCCGATGCTTCTTGCGCAGCAACGACGGAAGAACCGCGAGGCCGTTGATCAAACCCCAAAGGACATAATTCCAGGAGGCCCCGTGCCACAGGCCGCTGAGCAGGAAAGTCGCCAGAATATTGCCGGCCCGTCGGACGGGCGGGACGCGCGATCCTCCCATCGGCCAGTAGACGTAGTCGCGAAACCACGTGGTCAGCGAAATGTGCCAGCGCCGCCAGAATTCGCCGAGGTCCTGCGCAAAATAGGGATAGGCGAAATTGCGCATCAGGGAAAACCCAAAGCAGCGCGCCGTCCCGCTGGCGATGTCGGAATAGGCCGAGAAATCGCTGTAGATCTGGAAGGCGAAAAAGACCGTGGCCGCCAGCAAGGCGCCTCCGGCCGATTCACCGGGCTGCGCGTAAACGCGCTCGACCAGGGGCGCGAGGTTGTCGGCGATCACCATCTTCTTAAAAAATCCCCAGAGCATTTGCCGGCAGCCATCCGCCGCCTGGTCCGGATCGAACCGGCGCGCGCGCTGAAACTGCGGCAGCAAATTTGTGCCGCGCTCGATCGGGCCAGCCACCAGCTGGGGAAAGAATGAGACATAGGCGAGGTAGTCGAGAAAGCGATGGGTGGCGGGGATCTGCCCGCGGTAGACGTCCAGCACGTAACTGAGAGATTGAAAGGTGTAAAAGCTGATCCCGACCGGTAGCACGAGGCGCAGAGTCATCGGCGAGATCGTCCAGCCCAACGCGGCCAGCACTCTTTGGAGGTTCTCCACGAAGAAATTGAAATATTTGAAAAAGCCGAGCAGACCCAGGTTCGCGGCGACACTGCCAACGAGGAGCAGATGCCGCCGCTTTGGAAATCCCCGCAGACGTTCCAGACCGAGGCCCACGGCGTAGTCGATTGTGCTGGAAAGGAACATCAGGCCGCAGAACCGATAGTCCCACCAGCCGTAGAAGAAGTAACTCGCGACGACCAGGAGGAGGTTTTGCAGGGCGGGCCGCTCCACCAGCCAGTAGAGGGCAAAGACCACGACCAGGAACACCACGAAAGTCAGCGTGGTGAAAGTCATAGTGCTAAATGGAGCCTGGGAGCGCGTGGGCCATGTCCCAGGCAGGGGCCTGGCCAACCCGCCGGCAGCCGCGGCATTGCTTCATCCGGTTGAGTTGCTTACGCCTCGATGCCTTCGAACTCAAGCACGTTTGCTTGCCGGCCCCTCAAGGTATGCTCAGTCCGCAGACCAATCGCCACTCTCCACTCGACGATCCACCAGGGCCGCTCACCCGCAGGAGTTGCCCGCTTGCGAAACTGCCGGAAGCAGTGAAGCGGCCAAAGGTGATATTTCTGACTGGAGACTGGGCGATGCCATGGTCATGCTGCAGGCTGTAATGAAGCAAAAGCATTCACGCGATCGGCAAAGCCTTTTTGTGTCCGCCCGCGCGACACCGGAAAAGAGTTCCGTGCGATCAACCTGGAAAACAGGCGCCCTGCTCCAACTCCTTTGTCTCCTGCTGTCCCTTGGGCCATTCACCTTAATGGCGGCTGAACCTGCGGCCAAAACCAGGCTTTATGACACCGCCGCCGACGGCAAACAGCAGATTTCCGATGCCCTGAAGACCGCCCAGGTGAAAGCGTTCCTGGAGCAGTGGCGCAGGCGCAAGGCTGACGAAAAGTAACGAGGAGTGCCGGGAAGCAACCAGCGGTCCGTCCCGTAATGAGCAGGGGTGAGAACAGGCGTCACCCCCAAAGGTGACGAAGAGCCGGGAATGGCCCATGGTTCGACCCCTTCTTCCGTTCGCCCGAACTGGTCGAGGGGGAGACACAAGCTTGGTGACGGGGCCAATCTCGTTCAATGGGCTGATTTCAGGAATGCCAGGATCTGTTTATGTTCCTCGGCGGTCAAGTTGGCCCGCACCCGCATGTGGAGCATGACGACGTCCCACTGCGCGTCGCTGTAGGAACTGGGTGATCGGATATTGTGGCAATGGCCACAGGCTTGTGCCCAAAGCTGCGCTCCGCTCTGGCCAGCGGGCGCACCTTTTTGAGCCGCGTCTTTTGCTGGACCGGTCCCAGGGCCCGCGGTGGGAGCAGCGCAGCCGGCCAGGAAGAAGCCCAGTCCGGCCAGGCCGACCCCGGCGATTCCCAAGCATGATTTGTAGCTTTTCCAGTTCATAAAAGTTCCCTTTCCTTTAGAACCCCGTGACGAATTGCACGAGCACCGCGTTATGGCGGTCGGCCTCCGGGCCACTTTGATGGTCGAACTCATACGCGACCTTGACGACCGTGCTGGGACTCAGCCAATAGTTGAGTCCGACCGAGTAACGATGCTCATCGGCACCGGTTGGGGTCCGGGCCTGGCTCAACATGTCATAACGAAAGACCGGTTCCAGGTTTTTGATGTAGGCGTTCTCGAACCGGCTGGGGCGATAAGCCAGTTGGGCATAACCGCCGTCGCGGTTGTTTCCGAACGTGAAGGGACCGCCGATGGTGCCGCCGGGATCGTAGGTGAACTTATCCACGTGTGACCAGACCCACTGGGCTTTGAGGTTAACGATGCCTTTGAGCTGAGTGGACTCGCGGACGTAGCTCAAGTCGGCCGACTGGAGGAGCGAATCGACGCTGCCGCCGCCGGGCGGTCCCACGTCAGAAACCTGGAATCCATAACCGACTTCCAATTCGGGTATCGGAAAGAACCCGACGCGACAGCCGGCCGCGATGTGTTTGCCGACATTGTCGAAGTTGTCGAACTCCAGTGTGCCGAGATCGGTCGCGTCGACACTGGCCAGGTCAACCCTGAGTTCCGGGGCGTTCGCCACGAAAAAGGCGTAGCCCAGTTTTGTTTTCCCGACGGGGATGCCACCGCGGATTTGAAAACCCACGTCGGATTCAGAGAGCAATCCATCGTAAACCGCCAGCGGTTTGTCCGGCATTTTGTTGACCCACGACATGTGCTGACGCTCGACGAAGTAATTCATCGGGTTAAGAAACTTGCCGGCGCTCACCGTCATGTAATCGTTCAGGAGATACGAGAGGTGGGCCATTTCCAAAGCCAGGCTGGTATCGTGGCCTTCCAGTTCGGCTTCCAATTCGCCTTCGAAGAGGAGCCGATCGCTCATCTTCCAGAGAAAAATTGGATTGAACGTCGCATTGAACTGCCTGGTTCCACCGTGGTCCTGGTCGATGAATCCCGCCGAGCCGTAGCCGGTCAAAAGCATCTTCGTCGTCCCGGGGAAGGAGTCTTTGGCCATTTGTTTGACTGCTTTGATATCTTTTCCGAGGTCGTCGAGAGCCTGGTCGTTTTCCGCCTGTTGCGAAGTGGCCTTTTTCTGTGACTCCTCCAATTTGGCTTTGAAGGCCTTCATCTCCTTCATCTCCTCGATGAGCTTCTGGTGTTCATCGAGCATCTTTTGATATTGCTCTTTCGGAATGCTGATGACTTCTTTGTTGGGGCCTTGTTCCTGGGCGACGGACGTGATGGTTGACGCGACGATGATGCACGCGCCGTGGATCAGGTATTTGGATTTCATCATTTTCCTCCGCTGTTTGCCACGTGATTCTTGTTTTCCTCCTTGAGAGCCAGCGTGCGAACGTAATTGACGATCTGCCAGCGTTGCGTCTCGGAGAAGGTCTCTTGAAACGCTGGCATCGGGCTTCTGCCTTCGCTCAGCTTCCAAAATAACGCCCCATCGGTCTGCTCCCACAGCTTGGCGCTGGAAAGGTTGCCGGGACGGATGGGAACTCCATTGCGCTCGAGCGTGGCGGCCGCCGGGCCGTCGCCTTTGCCGCTGGGGCCGTGACAAGGCAGGCAGCCGAGCACAAAAAGTTCCTTGCCTTGAGCGATCGACGCTGCCTCAACGGGAATCGGGTTTGGCTTGCGCGCTGCCCGGGCGGGAGCAATCCAGGCTTCGCCTTCTGTTTTCGGCGCGTTCTGAGAAAAACCTGCGAGCGTGCCCAGCAGAAGGGCGAGGCCGCAGCCGGCGAAGGCCAAAGCACGCGTTATTCCTGGCTGGCGAAGAGGCTTTGCTTCGATGTCCGGCTCCAGTACTTTTAACATTGTCGAGAAACTCCTCCTTGCTGCTTCTGGCTGCTCCACGTTTCTTTCCTTTTACTAATCCTTTTTTGCTCTGATCTGCACGACGGCGAGCATCCGGCGGAAAGACTGGTCAATCCGTCGCCGCGAAGATATAAGCCCATCAAGTTTCTTACGGCTGCTCCGGCCAACTTTGAGATGTAGAATGCAAAGAGATGAACCTGATCGCCCGGCGCTTGGCGACAAGCTGGACGAGTGGCGCCAGGCGCCCGCCCTCACCCCTGAATCGTTACCAAACCTTGCCCGTCGTAGCCGTCATCCTTATCCTGGGTCTCGTCGTCCGGTCGGGGTGGAGCGCTCCGGAACAATCCGAGGTCAAAAAGCTTCCTTTGCCTGTCCTCAATGAAAAGCTCAAGCATGAGCTACTGGGATACCTGAGGCAAAATCACAAAAGTCCCGAGGACTATGTGTTAGCCAAGCTCAAGGATCACCAGATCGTCTTCCTCGGCGAATATCATCGCATCAAACACGACGTTGAGCTTGTCCAGCGCCTGATCCCGCGTCTCTATGACGCGGGCATCTACCATCTGGGCATCGAATTCGGCGTCTACCGCGACCAGAGTCGTGTGGACAAACTGATCAACGCGCCCGATTACGACGAACAAGCCGCCCGGGACATCCTGTTCAATTGGGGCGTCTGGTGGGGTTACCAGGAGTACCTGGACATCTATCGCGCCGCCTGGGAACTCAACCACAAGCTGCCCAGGGCAGCGCCGCGCTTCCGCGTGGTCAACCTCAATGCCTTCGCCGATTGGAGTTTTGTGCACACGACTGCGGATCGGAATAACCCCAAGGTCATGAAGAAGGTGTGGCCTGAGGGGGAAAGCGATCCCTTCATGGCGAGCGTGATCTTCAAGCAATTCGTGGAGAAGGGTCAAAAAGCCCTCATTTACTCGGGGATACACCACGCCTTCACCCGTTATAAGCAGCCGATCGTCGAGCGGGGACAATTCGTCCGTTTCGGCGATGTCCGCATGGGCAATCTCGTCTCTGAGAAGCTCGGGACGGATCGAGTCTTCACGATTTGTCTTCATCATCCCTGGCGGGATGCGAATGACCAGAAGGAGATCTATCCGGCGGAAGGCGTCATCGACGCGCTGCTCTTCAACGAAACCGATCTGCGGCCGGTTGGTTTCGACCTGGTGGGCACGCCGTTTGGCGCGCTGGGTGGCAAGGGGAGCGCTTACGAAAAAGGGCACGAGCCATTCCGCCTCGAGCTCTACGCCGATGGCTACATTTACACCAAGCCCATCTCGCAATACCACGGTGTAACCACCGACGAGAAGTTCATTACCGCGACAAACCTCGAGCAATCCATCACGCAGTTCCCGAACCCGGAAGGTAAAGCGAAGCTGGCGGACCTCAAGATGAAAACGCCGATCGATCAATTGACAAAGCTGCTGCTCGAAGAAGGGATCAAGCACGACGCCAATATCCCACAACGCTTCGCCCGCTTTTGGTGACGGTGGTCATGGTCTACGCCGCCCTGCCCTGTTGCTGCCTGCTGTCCTGACGATTCTTATCGGAATTCTAACGACCAGCAGGTTTGTGAAGCCGGTATGGGGACCGTCGCTGGTGATAGTCTTGGTATCATTAGCGGAGATTAGCGGAGATTAGCGGTTCAACAACTCACCTGAACAGCCACGATCGGTACCAGTCAAAGCATGGGGCGTCGCCGACGCCAAAGTATGACCATCGCCCCACCACTCTCTCCCATCTCCCTGCCGCCTGAATCCCGCTCGACCAGCAAGGTGTGGTCGAAAACGCCACGTTACGGATCATCTCGGAGCTGCTCGTCACCGCTCACGGGGCTCTGACGCCCACGCGATAGAACTGCGGACTGGCTGCGATGGCGTTGAAATCTGTGGCCGGCAAGGGGTCAGTCCCGGCTATTAGCCAACCGTAAATTGCCGCAAGGAGCGCATCGGTAAATCCGGATATTTCTGCCTTGAGACTGGGCGATGCCATGGTCATGCTGCGGGTTGTAATGGTGCAAAAGCATTCACGCTATCTGCAAAACCTTGTTGTGTTCGCCCGACAGACCATTAAAAAGAGCTCCAGCCGATCAGGCCAGAAAACAGGCGTCTTGTTGCAACTTCTCTGCATAATCCTTTCGCTCGGGCCATTCTCTTTAACGGCGGCTGAACCTACTGCCAAATCCAAGCTTTATGACACTGCCGCCGACGGCAAACAGCAGATTTCCGATGCCTTGAAGACTGCCCAGGCGGAGAACAAACGACTCCTCCTGAAGTTCGGCGCCAACTGGTGAGGCTGGTGCCACAAATTGAGCGGTCTGCTCAAAACCAACGCCGAGCTTGCCCAGATCGTTCAGGAAAACTACGTCGTCGTCTTGATCGATGTGGACAAAGGTCACAATGCCGACGTCGTCAAGCGTTACGGCAATCCCATCCGCTTCGGTCTCCCCGTGCTGGTCGTCCTCGACACCGATGGAACGCAACTGACAACTCAAGACACAGGGAAGCTGGAAGACGGCAATCATCATGACCCCGGCAAGGTAAGAGCGTTCCTGCGACAGTGGCGCAAGCCCAAACCGGACCAAAAGTAACGGGGACTGCCGGGAAATAACCAGCGTTCAGTCCCGTACTGAGCAGGGATGAGAAGCGGGGTCACCAGCTGAATTGACGAATAGCCGGGACTGACCCCTTCCCCCGAACTTCCGCCTGCAACCGCCGTCCCATACAGGGTGTTGCCCGATGAATCGGTAATCAATCCGGCATACGGATTAGCTCCGTCGCTGCCAGTGAAACTATGCAGGGTCGTGAAGGTCTGCGCCGTTACGCGGCCCGCCGGGACCAAGTTGAGCCCGGCGATCAGCGCGGGCAGGACCCAGGTTGCGCCTGAAGCTGCCGCGCGGCAATGGAACAGGTTTTTCGTTTTCATAAAGTTCGCCTTGTGGCTTTTGATGGCTGCTTTTGTCGACAACTTGAGTTAATCACTGGGTCCATTGACCCGAATCCCTCCGGCGAACTCCGGTGACTAGAACGTCCCTTCATACCCCAATGCGAAAAGGCGGGGCGGGAAGGGGACAGCAAAATGAAGAATTCTTCGAAGACCGGCTTGGGGGGAGAGCGAACTCTTGACAGCGCGCCGTCGTTCAGAGGCCCGGAACGGTTACGCGTAACTGTTCAGGTGTCATAGACACCCGCCCTCACCCCGGCCCTCTCCCCCGGGGAGAGGGATAGCGTTATGGCGCGTCGTGAAAACTCTGGCGCTGCTTTAGCCGTTGCCGCGTCGGTCGGCGCCGCCCTCGACGCTCGAACCACCGGACAACACGATTCTGTTACATCGTGGTAAATGGTCCTCCCTCTCCCTGGGGGAGCGGGCCGGGGTGAGGGCGAAAGTAACCTCACAACTGAACAGTTACGATTTGCGATTTGCGATCGATGGATGACATATTGGCGGCTCGCGGCAGGTTCCGCCGGGCTGCCGCGAATAGTGCCATTGCAGTGTGCCGGGACGAGTTATCAATTCCTGAATCAACCTGAACATCAAGGTGAGGACGTCATGAACCTGCCCGAAGATTGGAAAGCTCGGATTGCGAAACTGGACCAACTGCTGCAACCGATCGCGAAACGGCCGGTGGACATCACGCGTCCGGGTTGGCTGGGCCGATTGCGGGCCGGTGTGCCACCGCTGGATGAAGCGGGCGCCAGAGAAGCGGCGGAGAGCCTGCTCGCCGAGATTCTCGCAGCCTATGCCCAAGGCCCAACACAAACCAGGACAGCCATCCGGCAGCTGTTTCAACAACACCGCTCGTTTGCCTGGGCGGCCACGCTCTCCGTGCCGCGGACGACCAGCGACGGTTTGCGTCAGCATTTGCTTCTCTTTTCCATCATCGATCAGGGTCGGGACTGTCGGGATGCGTGGCTCACGCTCCAGGAGATGTGTCAGGGCGCCAAAGCCGCCGGCCTGGACCCAGAGCCGATCCTCCGGGAGGTGGCCGCGGTGTCCAGCGACGAAAACAAATACGGAATGGGCTCCACCAGGCAGATGCTTTTGAAGCATTGTGAGAACGATCGTCCCGATCCTTCACCACGTTAGCCGGGCGAGTGGCACGCATTCGTCAGCCTTCGGGGATGGAAAATCGTAAAAGGCACGGAGGGTCAGTCCGTGCATTTGTGCATGGGTCTATACTTTCCGTGCGAGTTACCTCTGTTCCGAGCTCGATCCTGCACAAATGCACGGACTGACCCTGATCCCGGGGTGTTCATTTCCCTGTTCTTGCCCTGCTTTCGTGGGCAATATTCCGTTGCATGCACCTCACGACGGACAGGCTGGAGCGCCTCCAGCGGAGCCTCTCCCTGGCGCTCAATCAGGAGTGGCCGAAGTTGTCCGCGACGCAGAAGCGTCTGTCGAACCTGCGCCCAACACCCATCGCCCTCCGTCCCGCCCATCCTTCTCCCTTGTCGGTGGTGGCGACCGTGGCGACCGATGGCGGGGAGAACAAGCTGAGTCTCGAGCCGATGCAAGTGCAGGTCGTGCGGGTGGCCGACAGTCTGGGCGAGATCTACTTCGAGGACTTCATCGCGCAGTCGCTGTCGCCGTCGGAAATCCTGCGTTTTTTCTTTCAGTCCGATGAGCGGCTCCAGCGGTTCATCCGTTACCTGGAATTGGACTGGAGCCAGTTGTTGCCCCGGTCGGACTATCAGCGAAGCCAGTTACTCTCGATGTTGCGGGAATTGATGGAATGGGCGGCGCTCTTGAAACTTGCCAGCCAGTCACCGGTCAAGCTGTTGATCCGCGATGGACTGCTGCGGAGCGTGCTGCTGACCGAGGAGGTCTTTCAGCGGTTGCGCGAGAAGTTCGAAAAGCTAACCACCAGGCACGGCCATCTGCTGGTCGGGGTCGCCAAGCGCTCGCGGGTGCTGAGTTACCTGTCCGTGGCTCTGGGGTTGAGCGAAAGCTTCAGCCAGGGCGAGCCAGCTTATCTGCGCGTGCCAGCGCAACTCGAGATGGAAGCGGCGCCCGCGCAGTACCGCTGGATCGGCAGCCGGGCGATGGGGCTGCTGCACATTGCCCGATTGGATCGGGGTGAAGGAGTGCCGCTGATGCCGGTGGACATCGCCGCGTGGCAGGCCGACCGCGTGGGTGAAGCCATGTCGCTGCTGGCCGACTCGGCGCGCGCCAGTTTTCCGTGGCGCGGCTATCCGCAGGCGCTGGTGCAGGCTCACGAGCACGCCCGCCTGGGTGGTTTGGAGATCGAGATGCTGCAATCGCTGCTGCTCCAGCAGGTCGCCGAACGCGACCCTGGCGTGGCCCGGGCCGCCCTTCAACTGAGGCTGCGTCGGCCGGCAACGGATCGAGGCGACGGAGGACCATGAGCAACCTGGCGACCCAACTGTACGCGAATACTGCGGCGGTGGGCTTGTTGAAGGGCTTCTCGCCCCTCCCGCATCAACTCGAAGTCGAGGTCGTCGTCCCGCATCAGGAACGCGGGCTGCCAGGCTTCGGGGAGTTTCTGCTTGTGGAGTTGAGCGCGCGCGAGGCGATGGTGGGGCGCGTCAGCCGTTACCACGCCGCGGGGCAATTGGCCACCGAGCACGGCGACGCCTACCTCGTCGATCTCGCCAGGACCGAGGACGCGGTGCCCGCGCCTCTCATGCGGCAGATGCTGCGCTACAATCTGAAGATGCAGTTGCTGGGGCACCTGCAAATCCAGGCCCCGGACGACAAGTTCAAGTTCTCCGTGGGCGAGCGGGCCTTCGCCACGCTGGGCAGCAAAGTGCGGGTGCCTTCGGACGCGGCGCTGGCCTTCCTGTGTAACGTGGGCCTCGAAGAGGATCCCACCGCCACCCCGCTGGGACACCTGGTTTACGGCCAGCGCGAACTCAAGACCGTTCCGGTCCGCTTCAGCGTTGGACGGCTCAAGGGCAGGCGCAGCTTCATCTTTGCCCGGGCAGGTTACGGCAAGAGCAATCTCATCAAGTACCTGATGTCGCAGCTTTATTCCACCCCGCCTGATGTCGGGCTGCTCATCTTCGATCCTGAAGGCGAATACGCCTTGCCCGACGCCCACGGTCGGGCCGGACTGGTCAACGTGCCCGCGTTGCGGAGCCGGATTTCGCTCTACACCAACCGCCCGGTGGAACCCCAGCACGCCGATGTGGTCAAAGGCCAGGTCTACGTGGACTTCGGGGATTTTCCACCGCAGGACATCGTGGCTGTTTTTGTCGCGCCGGAAAAACAGGATTCGGTGTTCGCCAACCTGCTGCGGAGTCAGGACTGGGATCGCTGGAAGGAGTTAGTGGCCCTTCTGGCCAAGGATGGGTTCCAGACCGAGGATCGGAAGATCGCGGAGTTGCTTTCCTATCGAGCGCAGCAGGGTCGGCCGCAGCAGAACGATGTCAGCCTCGCCGCGATCAAAAATAACCTCGTCCCACCCATCAAGCGGCTGCACCGACCGGGCGCGACGCTGGGCAAGAACATCATCGAGGAACTGAAACGGAATCGCGTGGTGATCGCCGATGTTTCGCTGCTGGGCAGCGAGGATGGGCTGGCCATTACCGGGATGCTCCTGCGGCGCATTTTCCAGAACAACGTGCGGCACCTGACAGATCGGAAGGCGGGTCAGACCGTGCGCTGTCTGGCGGTCCTGGAGGAAGCCCAGACGATGTTGGGCGAGCGCAGCCTGGACGAGCGCAATGTGTTCGTGCGCTGGGTCAAGGAAGGCCGCAAATACGGCCTTGGCTGCGTGCTGGTGACCCAACAGCCCAGTTCCATCTCCGACCAGATCATCAGCCAGGGCGACAACTTCTTCGTGCTCCATCTTCTCAACGAAAACGACCTGCAGACGCTCAAGCGGCACAACGCCTATTTCAGCGACGACATCCTCGGCTTCATCCGGGGCGAGCCCATTCCAGGCAATTGCTATTTCTGGAGCGCGCCCAGCCAGCCGTTCGTGCTGCCGGCGCGCGTCTACAATTTTGAAAGCGTCTGCCAGCCGCCGTCCAAGCCAGCGCAACCGCCGCGATCCGCGGCCCCCGAGCCGAAGGTGCTCACGCAGCGGATTGCCGAGGCAGTCAAAGAGGCGCTCTTGTCAAACCCGCGCGTTTGGCTCTACCCCGTGAGCTGCCTGCATGGGAAGAAGGAGACCGGACTGGTTGCATTCAGCCGGGATTACTTGCAGGAAGCGGTCGCCGAGAGGCTAGGTGAGGACCCGGCCTTCAACTACAGCGCCGCCCGGGAGCAATGGCTCCAAAGCCAGTTGCCAGTGGAGATCGAATCCGTGCTCAAGCGGCACAAAGTCCGCGCAGGCTTCGCCGTGCTCGCGGGAGTGTCCCGCCCGGTTTGGGTCCTGCCCCAGACCGAAATCAAGCTGGCGAAGGGCCGCTCGGTGCGCCGGGAGCCGGTCGAGGTCGTCGCGCGGATTTGAAAATGCGCAAATGAAACCGACCAGCGCTCAGGGAACCAGCCCTTTGCCTGGCCATCGGGCGCGTGGCCGAGGTCTCTTCAACGTTCGCTAGGCTTTGAATTCTTCGCCCACTTATCCCTCCAACCAATGAGTCACGGGAGCCATACGTCACGAGGCGCGTCTGAAGACTACTTCGCTGTTCTTCCCGACGCTATCATCTAAATTGGTAACTGTTCAGGAGTTCAGGAGTCATAGACGCCCGCCCTCACCCCGGTCCCACTGCCGTCGAATTACTCCCCAGACCGTGGGATAGAATACAGTTTGTTGCTGGCGATTTTGGCTTGTGGCGAGGCGCGAGGAGGGGAGCAGAGCCGCAGCGCTCTGTGACCCGACGAGCAACGAAGCCACAAGCCAAAAGCGCCGCAA
>WNFZ01000684.1_pt1 | contig 35017 bp, 35 predicted proteins | sample 5400081 | NCBI WGS metagenome assembly WNFZ01 (sample SAMN13153365, study PRJNA577476) | soil metagenome | isolation source: 80 cm soil or saprolite under grassland replicate 1 | place: USA:California | collected 2016-06-15 | reverse complement strand
AAGAGCTTCGCCTGGGCATACGTGAGTTCGAGCATTTCGAGGCAGGTGCCCTGGTGGTCGAGGGTATGTGCGAAGAGCTCCATGAGACGGGTGACGAGCTCTTCTCGCGGCTCAGGTCGATTTGACATTACCGGTACTTTACCCGTTTTCTTGACACGCTGGCGCGTCCAAGGCGCAGGTTGCCGGCGAGCTCGGGGTCGACTAGATCGAGGGGAGCTGGCCGGGCTCGAACACGATCATGCGCGCCTGAGTGCCTTCGGCACCCGGGCCGTGAACATGTGTGACGCGCGTCCCTCCGGTGCAGCGAGCACGATTGACCCGGTCACGCGGCCGCGCGACGTCAGCCGCCAGACGCAGATCGCTGTGCCGCGTGCCAACCTCGCCGAGAGGAGCTTGAGCGACCGGCGTCCGACGGCCGCGCGACAGGCGATGCGCGCACCGGCAATCGGCGTCGCCGACGCACGAACCTCCAGGCGGGTCGCGATGCGGACGTGCGGTGTCCCGAGCCGGACGGCCGGCTGCGCACCCAGTCGCGGCACCGCTGTCGCGTAGACGCCCTGATGAAAGCGCCCGTCGAACGGCCCGGTGGCCCAGGCGAAGACCGGGACCGCTACGCCGCTTTCGACGAACGAGGTGGAGATGTAGTCGCCTGCGAACCTGCCACCCGCCAACGGAAACCGGTCGAGACCTGAGAGGGCGCGTCCCGTAGGGACTCGCAGCGGCGTCGTCCATCGCTGCGCATCCGTCGAGGACGCATAGACGATGTCATTTGCGCCGCAGCCCTTGCGATAGCGGCAGTCCTGCCACGCGACGACGATCCGACCGTCCTGCGCGATCTCCGCCGAATGGAACGCGGGCACGCGAAGCCCCTGGACCTGATGGGTACGGAGAAGCGCCACCCGTGCGGGCGCTGAGAACGAGCGGCCGCCGTCGGTCGATCGCACGGCCTCGATGCGCGCACTGCTGCCTTCCCCGGTCGCATACACGACGACGAGAGTTCCGTCGGGCCGCACGAGCGGGATCACGCCGAACGCGGGTATCTGCCCGAAGCCGACCGGTGCGCTCCAGGCCCGCCCCCCGTCGTCCGAGGTCGACAGAACGAGGGCGGCGGCGCCGCCGGCCGGACCAGTCCAGACCACGTAGCAGCGACCTGCCCGCGGGCTCGAAACGCCGTTGTCGCAGCTGATCCAGTTCTTGTCGTGCCCGGGGTTGGGATCCATGACCGACGTCGTCCACGCGACACCGTCGCCCGAGCGGGACGCGAGCAGCGACGAGGTGATCGCCGGTGGGTCGCCGGGAATGACCCGCCCACCCAGGACCGACGCAATCCACACGCCGTGGACGCGGTCGTAGGCGATCGTCGGATCGGAAGCCAGGTCGAGTGACGGCGGAAGGGGGAGGACGCCAGACGTCCACGTCCGTCCTCCGTCGTGCGACGTCGCAAACCCGATGCCCGCCGCGCCGCCACCCACGAACCGGCCGAGCTGGAAGACGGCGACGACGGAGTTGCCGAACGAGAAGCTGTCCGGCTCGACAGCGGTCGCGTGCTGTCCGTCGGAGTTGGTGAACGCGTCGACCGAGATCTGCTGCGGTGTGGGAACCGCCGCAGACGGAGAAGTCACGAGCACGGCTGCAAGGACAACAGGTCCAAAGGGACCCGCGACGCGTCGAAGGCCCTGCGCGTAACCTGCTCTCGTTACGCGGCCCCGTATCCGGCGCAACGTCAACCTGATGCTGTCCTCTCGCGGGCCGGCGAGCAAAGGCAAGCGTCGCATAGTTGATCCTATACCCGAGCTTGGCTGCGCCGAACCACGGCCCCGCCCTCGCGAGCGACGTGAAACGGAATGACCTCGTAGAGATTGGATCGACATGAAACGATGTCAGGAACGCCCGCGCTGAAAGGAGCAGCTATGCAGCTTGGAATGGTCGGACTCGGGAGAATGGGGGCGAACATCGTCCGCCGCCTGATGCGAGACGGGCACGAGTGCGTCGTCTACGACGTGGGCCCGGCGGTTGTCGCAGAGCTCGAGAGCGAGGGCGCGATCGGCTCCGCTTCGCTCGACGAGTCGACGTGATCATCGACGGCGGAAACAGCTACTACCGCGACGACATCGACCGTGCCAAGAAGCTGGCCGAAAAGGGCGTGCACTACGTCGACGTGGGTACGAGCGGGGGCGTCTTCGGGCTCGAGCGCGGCTTCTGCTTGATGATCGGCGGTGAGGACGAGACCGTCGCGCGCCTCGATCCAATCTTCCGCACGCTCGCTCCCGGCGAAGACGCTGCTCCTCCGACGCCGGGCCGCAGCAGTGAAGGGACTGCGCAGAGCGGTTACCTCCATTGCGGTCCGCACGGCGCGGGCCACTTCGTGAAGATGGTCCACAACGGAATCGAGTACGGGGTCATGGCTGCCTACGCCGAGGGACTGAACGTCATCCACCGGGCCAACGCGGGCATGGCCGAGTTCGAAACGAGCGCAGAGGTCGCGCCGCTCCAGGAGCCGGAGTACTACCAGTTCGACATCAACGTGGCCGACGTCGCGGAGGTCTGGAGACGCGGCAGCGTCGTTGCCTCGTGGTTGCTCGATCTGACCGCCGCCGCGCTTGCGGCTCAGCCCGACCTCTCCGGGTTCGGGGGCCGGGTGTCGGATTCGGGCGAGGGCCGCTGGACGATTCGAGCTGCAATCGACGAGGGAGTACCGGTGCCCGTGCTTTCGGCTGCGCTCTACCAGCGTTTTTACTCGCGGGGCGAGTCCGAGTACGCCGACAAGCTCTTGTCCGCCATGAGGCAGGCGTTCGGCGGCCACCTCGAGCTGCCGACGATCAGCGCATAACATCCAGTTTCCGTTGGGCGTCGTCCTCGTCGTCAACGCAGGCTCGACAAGCCTGAAGCTTTCGTCGGTTGCGAGCGACGGATCTGCCGAGCCAGTCGCCTCGCTCGATGCAAGCCCGGCGGACGTCGAAGCGGTTGCGCATCGCGTCGTCCACGGCGGCAGCCGCTTCCGGGATCCCATGCTGATCGACGAGGAGGTGGAGCGGGAGCTCGAGGCGCTAAAGGAGCTGGCACCGCTGCACAACGGACCGGCGCTGGTGGCGATCGAGGAGGCCCGCCGGGTCCTCCCGGGAGTGCCGCATGTCGCCGTGTTCGACACCGCCTTCCACGCAACGCTCTCGGAGGAGGCAGCCACCTACGCGGTGCCCAAGCACTGGCGCGATGAGTGGCACATCCGGCGGTACGGCTTTCACGGCCTCTCCGTTCAGTGGGCGGCGGAGCAGGTGCCCGTGGAGAGGCTCGTCGTCTGCCACCTCGGCGGCGGCTGTTCCGTCACCGCGGTGCGCGACGGGCGCTCCGTCGACACGACGATGGGCTTCAGTCCGCTCGAGGGGGTGCCGATGGCGACCCGCTCCGGCTCGGTCGACCCCGAGGTCGTGCTGCATCTCATCCGCAAGCAGAAGCTCCAGCCCGACGAGGTCGAGTGGGGGCTGGGGCACGAGTCGGGCCTGCTGGGCCTGTCCGGACTCACTTCACGCGTCGACTTGCTCGAGCGCTCAGACGCTCCCGATGCACAACTCGCGCTGTCCGTGTTCGTGCACCGGGTCGCAGGCGCCGTGGGGGCGATGGTCGCCTCGCTCGACGGCATTGACGCGCTCGTGTTCACGGCCGGTGTCGGTGAAGGATCGGCAGCGATGCGCGAGCGGATCTGCGGGCGGCTCGGTTTCCTGGGGATCGAGCTCGACGAGGAGGCGAACCGGAACGCAGAGCCCGACTGCGACATCGCCGCAGCCGGGACGGGTGTCCGAGTGGTGGTCCTGCACGCACGGGAAGACCTCGTCGCTGCCCGCGCCGCCCGAGCGCTTCTTGGTACGGCACGTTAATCGCTGGCGACATTTCTCTGGGCTTATTCAGTGGTAGTCGTTAAATCTTCGTGCGGATCGCTTGCCAATTTCCGATGTTTCATCTATTCTCCGACGCGGCACCAACGACGAAACGATGCTGACCAAACTCAACATTCAAATGCTTCCCGCTGAAGCGGCCAAGGCCGCCTCGGTCTTGCCGTGCTGGCACAGCTTCGATGCGAAGCGCCGGTCCGGCTACGTCCTAGCCCTCCCTGGGAGGTGTGCGCGCTAGCTCCCTAGCCGCATAGCAAGCCAGACGAGGGCGACCCAACCGGGTCGCCTTTTTTGTTCCGAAGGCGACCAGCCGAAGTCCAACGTGAGGTGATGCCCAGCTTGAGGAAGACCTAGATCGAATCGAGGCCCCGCCTGAGAGAGAAAGACTCCTCGGCGTTCCGCGCAGGAAATTGCGCTGGCGAATAAGCGTCTGCTTTCGCGTGCGCATTTCCCGCCGATCGCGAGGATACGGGCTCCAAAGCTCCTCCACGTAGGACGACGTTCTGGCCGGTGGGCACGCCGGCTGCGGCGATCCAGGGTCGAAGGGTAGGCGAGTGGCATGGACAACATCGTTCGGCATGAGCCGGGCGAGACATAGGTCAAGACATTCCGGGATCGTCTAACGGGCAGGACGCCACGCTCTGAACGTGGAGATCGGGGTTCGAGTCCTTGTCCCGGAACCTGGGCGGGTAGCTCAGAGGAGAGCGCTTCTCTGATACGGAAGAGGCCGCTGGTTCGAGTCCAGCTCCGCCTACTCGGATGCGGGCGAGTAGCTCAGGTTGGTTGAGCGCTTGTCTTACCGTGCCTCTGGGCGTAGCCGGATTCGAATCCAGCCTCGCCCATACTCGTGGCCGTAGCTCAGCACGGTAGAGCGCCCGCCTGAAACGCGGGGCGCGCAGGTTCGATGCCTGCCGGCCACACTCTTGGCTCCGTAGCTCAACAGGCAGAGCTCCCGACTCTTAATCGGGGACGTGCAGGTTCGAAGCCTGCCGGAGTCACCTTTGGAAGGACTGCCACCGGCGCGGTATCCCGCCTCGAAAAAACGGGAGCTCGGAGCTGGGGGAACCTCCCGGTTCCCCCAGACCCCCTCCACCGGTCCGCTTCGCGGACGAGCGCTCCGCGCTTCCCTCTCCTTCCGCTGTCGTTCCGGTGTAGTCGAGCGGTAAGACGCGCGACTGTTAATCGCGAGGCGCAGGTTCGAGCCCTGCCGCCGGAGCTGCACGCCCCCGTGGTCGAACGGGAGATGACGCCGGACTCTCAATCCGGAAGCTGCGGGTTCGAGTCCCGCCGGGGGTGCTTTGCTGGATTGGGTCGTCGACGGATGGCCCAAGGGAGTGACGGCGGTCCATGACGGTGGCTGGCAGGCGTGCCGACGGGTAACGGATGGCATCGGGAAGCGTTCTGAGCAACGCGCCGCCCCGGTTGAGGGAAGCAAGACCCTCCTCCCACTTCACTTCTGGCCGTAGGGGAGCGTGGCCACCCCGCCGGCTTTGGGCGCCGGAGACCGCTGGTTCGACTCCAGCCGGCCAGACTTGCGCGGTTGTGGTTGCTTGGCGCTGGGGGAACCTCCCGGTTCCCCCAGACCCCCTCCACTGGTCCGCTCCGCGGGCGAGCGCTTCGCGCTTCCTCGCGAGCCTCATGAGCTCGAGACCGTGGGTTCGAATCCCACCCGCGCTACTTGAGACGGCCGCGCCGGCAAAGCCGGCACGGCCTCTTGGCGGCATCGCAAGCCGCCGAAGGGGGCGTAGCTCAGCGGCAAGAGCAATCGCTTGTCAGGCGACAGATCGCCGGTTCGAGTCCGGTCGTCCCCGCCTCATGTTCGTGGTGGCTGTGGTGTAACGGCAGCATCCGAGGTCGTGATCCTCGGGGTTCCGGTTCGAATCCGGCCGGCCGCCCTGTCTTGCGGACGCTGAGCAGTTGGTGAGCTCCCCGCGCCGTAAAGGCGTGTACCTCTGCGCGTAGCGGGATTCGACTCCACCCGTCCGCATGCTTGGGGATGTAGCTCTGGTGGCAGAGCGCCTCGCTTGCAACGAGGAGGAGCGGGTTCGACTCCCGCCGTCTCCACTTTGCCTCCGTAGTGTCAACGGCATAGCACGCGCCCTTTGTACGGCCGAGGTGCGGGTTCGACTCCTGCCGGAGGCTCTCTTGCGGATGTAGCTCACGAGGAAGAGCGCCGTCGGCGTCGCTTGCGATGCCGACTCAGAGGCCGCGCGGCTTCGCCGCGTGGCCGCCTGCTTCTGCCAGCCCGGAGGAGCCCGTTCGATCCGGGTCGTCCGCTTTGTCTAGGCCCGTGGTGTAACTGGAAGCACACCGAGCTCCAACCTCGGAAGTCCGGGTTCGAATCCTGGCGAGCCTGTTCGTCGCGGGCCGGAGCGGCTCGGTTATCTCATGGTAGGACGGTCCTAGGCCGCGCGGTTTCGAGACCGCGGTCCGACCGCGCATCACGACCGCGACGAACGACCTGCTGCGGGCCGGCACAGATCCGGTTATCGACTTCACACCGACAGGTCGCGGGTTCGAGTCCCGCCCGGAGCATTCGTGCTCCGGTAGCTCAGTGGGTAGAGCAGTTTCGGGCTGTAAATCCACGACCGCAGCAGCACAACCACAGACACTCGGCTGCGGGCCGGAGTAGAGCGGTTATCGGGTAGAGCGCCCGGCTGCGGCCGGGAGGTCGGCGTGTTCGAGTCGCGCCCGGAGCCACCCGGCTCCGTAGCTCAGAACTCCGCCCTGCGATTCCAAGACCGCAGCTTCCCGTCCGAAGGAGGTGAGTCGATGTCGTACCTGATGCAGTACGCGACGCGAGTGCGCGTGCCGGCTCGTCGACGGCGGCGGGGCCTTGCGCGCGTGAACGAGCGCACGCTGCTGAACCGCCCGGGCTACTACGCAGGCGCATACGTGCGCATCTATGTGGAGGACACCTCCGGCCGGCGTCGGCTCTGTAAGCGCCCGCCCGAGCCGCGTGTGCGCCTTCAGATCGCGGATTGCACGAACGTCATCAACCTCGAGTTCTCGCTTACGAGCCCGGGAAGGCGCGAGAACTCGCTGTTCAAGATCAACACGCTGATCGCGGCGCTGCATCGCTTCCGCGACGGCCTCGACGACGAGGCCGATCTGTACGAGCAGCGCGACTCAACCCGAAAGGAGGTGTGAGATGTCCTATCTGAAGCAGTTTCGATCGCGACGCCCGCCGCAGTCGGCGCCGGTCCCCGACTCGGGCCAGGTCCCGAACTCGGCTGGCGGTTTCGCGTGGGAGGTCGACGACTGGACGCGGCTCCGCCGCTTCCTCATCCTCGGTTCGGAGGGCGGCTCGTACTACGCGTCCGAGTGGAAGCTGACGCGCAAGAACGCGAAGGCCGTCGAGCGGTGCGTCCGCGAGGACGGCAAGCGAGCCGTGGACGAGCTCGTGCGCGTGAGCCGTGAGGGTCGCGCACCGAAGAACGACCCGGCGCTGTTCGTCCTGGCGCTCGCGGCGGGTACCGGTGACGAGCCGACGCGTAAGGTTGCGCTCGACGCGCTGCCCCTCGTGGCGCGAACGGGCACCCATCTGTTCCAGTTCACGTCGTTCGTCGAGGGCTTCCGCGGTTGGGGCCGTTCGCTCCGCCGGGCGGTCGGCCGGTGGTACGCCGGTCAGAACGTCGATGCGCTCGCGTACCAGGCGGTCAAGTACCGCCAGCGCGAGGGTGTGACGCATCGCGACCTGCTGCGTCTGGCCCATCCCGCTCAGCGCGTGTCGGGCGGCAACCCTACGCAGGACGTCTCGGACGAGCACCGTCGGCTGTTCGAGTGGATCGTCCGTGGCGGCGACACGGACGGTGTCCCTCGCATCGTCGAGGGCTTCGTTCGCGCGCAGTCGGCGGAGACCGCCGCTCAGACGGCGGCTCTGGTCCGCGAGTACCGCCTACCACGCGAGGCGCTCATCACCGAGCACCTGACCTCGCCGGACGTCTGGGAGGCGCTGCTCGAGGACATGCCGCTGACGGCGATGATCCGCAACCTCGCAACGATGACGCGCGTCGGTGTCATCGCTGCGCGATCGGCCGGTACGGCGACGGTGGTCGAGCGTCTCCGTGATTCGGAGCGTATCCGTCGCGCACGCGTGCATCCGATCGCCCTGCTCGCCGCCCTGCGCACGTACCAGGCGGGCAAGGGCGCACGTGGCCGGAACTCCTGGAATCCGGCGCGTCGCGTTGTCGACGCTCTCGATGCGGCGTTCTACGCCGCGTTCGCGAACGTCGAGTCCACGGGGAAGCGACTGCTGCTCGCGCTGGACGTCTCGGGCTCGATGAAGCACGGCTGCGTTGCGGGAGTACCGGGACTGACACCGCGCGATGCGGCTGCCGCGCTTGCACTGGTGACCGCCGCGACCGAGCCGGACTTCGAGGTCGTCGGCTTCTTCACCGGCAAGGGCGGTTGGTCGTCCGGCAAGCGTCGCGACTGGTACCTGGGCCGCGACGGCATCACGCCGCTGGCGATCTCGCCGCGGCAGCGTCTGGACGATGTGGTGAAGACGGTGTCGAACCTGCCCTTCGGCGGCACGGACTGCGCGCTGCCGATGCTGTACGCGACGGTGCAGGAGCTCGAGGTGGACACGTTTGTGATCTACACCGATTCGGAGACGTGGGCCGGTGGAGTCCATCCGGCGCACGCGCTGCGCGACTACCGACGGGCATCGGGCATTGATGCTCGCCTGGTCGTGGTCGGCATGGTCTCGAACGAGTTCTCGATCGCAGATCCGGCCGATCCCGGAATGCTCGTCGTCGTCGGTTTCGACACCGCGACGCCGCAGCTGATCGCCGAGTTCGCCCGCGGCTCGCTCTGACGAGCGCGCCGCGGGCGGCGCGGCGTGAAACGTCAGACAATGCCGGCTCATCCCGAGCCGGCCTAGGAAGGAGCACGGGATGGTTCTGCCCTACCGCGCTCGCGTCGACGAGCGCCGGTTCCTGAACCTGCCCGGCTTCCACGGCACGGCGTACGTGGTTGCCTACGTCGAGGACACGCGCGAGCGCGGTCTCGAGTATGGGGCGTACTGCGACGACGACTGCCAGCAGTGCCCGCACAACTTCGAGCCGCGGATGATCCTCGAGATCACCGACTGCAACGATCGGATCAATCTCGAGTTCGACGTCGACACGGAGGCGGGTCGCGCAAACTCGCTGCACAAGCTCGACACGCTGATCGCGGCCCTGCGCGTCTTCCGCGAGGGCATCGTGGCGGAGTTCGAGCCGTACGACCTGCGAGAGCGCGAGGTCGCGGCGCGGGACGAGTAGCCGGTCAGGAACGAGCGGCGCCGATCAGAGATCGACGCCGCTCGCCTGCGGGTGTGGCGCAAGGTGGTTGACGCACCGGCCTCAGAAGCCGGCGGGCTTCGGCCCATGGGGGTTCGACTCCCTCCACCCGCACTTCGTTTCGCCTCCGTAGCTCAGCGGAAGAGCACCGGGCTTCGAACCCGGGCGCAGGGGTTCGACTCCTCTCGGGGGCTCTCGAACGACGTGACACCGTGGCCGAGGGGCGAGGCACGCGCCTGCAAAGCGCGGAGACGGCGGTTCGAATCCGCCCGGTGTCTCTCGAAATCCGTCTCGGCGCGGCCGCCGTATAGAGGATCGTATAACTGCCCGGAGATTGGAGGTAGCCGTGTCTCGCCCTGCCCGCCTCTTGCTCGGCGCAACGGCCTCGGCGCTCGTCCTTGTCGCGCTCTCTGCCGGGGGCGCAGCCGCTGGACAGGCGAACTGTCAGATCGAAGCGCACCCACCGACGCTCTACGCAGGGATGGTCTTCGGCGCGGGGCGAGTCGTCTGCTCGACACCCGCGAACAAGATCTCGATCACCGTCGCCCTAGAGAGGGACGGCGGCGAGGTGGCGCGTCACACCCGCCGCGATTGCCAAAAACCACGCTCTGCTGGAACACCGTCGGCGCCGTCGTCTCGGACGAGCCGGGGGACCAAACTTGGTGCAGCCGCGCCTGGGGCTGGGCCTCAGGGACGTTCCTGGGCGAGGCTCGCGCGTGCGAGGAAGACATGTTTTAGCCGACCCCGCTCGTGCCCTACCACACACGTCGGGGTATGGCGACCCGGGGCGGAATACCTGCTGCTCGGAGGACGTTTTTACCTATGCGGCGCCCCTCGGGGTCGCCGCGGGCTGCCCGCTGGGGTCGAACCTCGAGCAGCCCTACCCCACGAACACAGAAGGAAGTGACAGAACTGACCACCATCAACTTTGACGTACCTGTCCTCGGCGTCATCGACGAGGCCGAGGAGCGCGGGACGATCGAGGAGGAGCTCCTCGAGGCGCTCGCGCACGAGCACGACCTCGACGAGGACGAGCAGGTTGCTCTACGCGCCGAGCTCGAGGCCCGCGACGTGGAGATCGTCGCGCCGATCCATGCCGAGAGCGGCCCGCTGCGCAACGAAGTCCTCGGCTCCACCGACGGCTTGACCCTGTTTATGAACCGGGCCGGCCGCTATCCGCTGCTCACCGCGGCCGAAGAGGTTGCTCTCGCCAAGCGGGTGGAGCGTGGCGACGCCGCGGCGAAGGAGCGCATGATCAACTCGAATCTCCGCCTCGTCGTCTCGATCGCGAAGCGCTACCAGGGCCACGACCTGCCCCTGCTCGACCTGATCCAGGACGGTGTGATCGGACTCAACCGCGCCGTAGAGAAGTTCGATTGGCGCCGGGGCTACAAGTTCTCGACGTACGCGACCTGGTGGATTCGCCAGGCGTGCCAGCGTGCGGTCTCGAACCAGTCCGCGACGATCCGCGTGCCGGTTCACGTGCACGAGCGGCGGGTCAAGCTCGCGCGTGCCTCCGCTCAGCTCCAGGCTCGGCTCGGACGCGAGCCGACGCGGGAGGAGCTGGCGGAAGCGTCGGGCCTTCCCCTCCAGCATGTCGAGGAGGCGCTCGAGGCTGCCGAGGCGTCGGTCTCCCTCAACCAGACGATCGGGTCCGGCGACGACGGTGAGCTTGGCGATCTCTTCGGCGATCCGACCGCAAGCGATCCGGAGGAGGAAGCAGCGGATGCACTTCGCCGGCAGGCCGTCCGCCGGGCCCTCGCGAAGCTACCCGACCGCGAGCGCCGTATCCTGGAGCTGCGTTTCGGCTTCAAGGGCGACACCGAGTCCCTCGAGAACATCGGCAAGGAGCTCGGGATCACGCGCGAGCGTGTTCGTCAGCTGGAGCGCAGCGGACTGGCCCGGCTCGCCGACGAGCTCGAGGGCGTCGTCACATTGGACAATCTCGACGGCGACGATCTGGCGCGGGCGGCCTAGGAGTTCTAGAGCGTCAGCTCGCGGACCCCGACCAGAAGAGGCTCCGAGGGACTGAGAGGCCGCGCGGGCAGAGGCCGCGCGGGGAGAGCCCGCGCGGCCTCCCTGCGGCGTCGGCAAGCCGGCGGCTTAGTGGCGCGACCGGCTCGACGCGCGCGCCCTGTCGCCCTTCCTCTTACGCGCGGGCCGGGGAGCGATTCACGAAGACGTTGTCGAGCGCTGACTGCAGGCCGACCGCCAGGGCACCCATCAGGACCGCAGACTCGCCCAGGCTCGAGATCTCCACGCGCGGCGGATAGGGCATCCAGTCGGAGAGGAAAGTGCGGACGGGCTCGAGCAGGAGATCGCCGTTCGTACCCAGGCCGCCGCCAAGAACGACCAGGGCCGGGTCGGCCACCGCCGCGATCGGTGCGACATGCGCCGCAATCCGGCGCGCCACCTCCCCGACGATATTGCGGGCCAGCGGGTCGCCGCCTCGCGCGGCCGCGAAGATCGCGCGCGCATCGTACGGCGGACTGAGGGACGTGTCTTTCATTCCATCCGACGCGAGGCGCGCGGCGAGCGCTGCGACGCCTTCGGCAGACGGGTCGACCTCGTCCGCGATTCCGGCCAACGCCCAGTCGACTTCGCCCGCGGCGCCGTGGTTGCCGCGATGCAGCTCGCCTCCGAGCACAAGGCCCATGCCCATCCCTGTGCCGATAGACAGAAATGCGAAGTCGTCGACCCCCTGCGCGATTCCCAGCCACCGCTCCCCGACGGCGGCGAGGTTGACGTCGTTCTCGAGAGTGACCGCGACACCGAGCTCCTCGCGCAGCTCGTGGCCGAGGGCCCTGCCCTCTAGGCCGGGGATATTGGGCGTCGTCAGGTGGAGTGTGGAAGCAGCGTCGACGACACCGGGCACGCCGAGCACGATGCCGTCCATTCGCTCGGAGGGGAGAGAGGCGGCCTCGACGAGCGACTCGCGCAGCCGCACGATCGCACGGAGCGCTCCCTCCGCATCGGCACCGCGCAACTCGACATCCTGACGAGCGCGGATCTCTCCGGCGAGGTCGCACACCGCACCTCGGAGGAATCTCGCGCCCAGGTCGAGGCCGAGCACGAACGCGGCATCCGGAATGGGTTCGAAGAAGAGCGCTCCGTAGCTCGGCCCGCCCGGTGCACGCGACGTTTCTCGCACGAGGCCCGCGTCCAGCAGCGATTGCAGGGCGAGCGAGACCGTCGGTTTCGAGATCCCTGCTCGACGTGAAATCTCGGCGCGCGAGATCGGCGCCTCGGCGCGGATCGTTTCCAGGATCGTCCGCTCGTTGAGATACTTGAGCAGTGGGGGCGTTGCCCGGGTACTGGCCATCTGAGTTAAGAACATTAACGCAGTGGCGGGCTGGTACCTAGCTTGACTCCCCTGACTCGCGGTCGTAGAGTCACGCCTAGTTTAGGTTCCTAACCAAACTGACCGGGAGGCGGAAGGATGAAACGTGGGGCGATGTTTCTAACCGTGCTCGCGCTCGTCTTTGCTGCGGGAGCGGGCGGGGTGAAGTTCCAAGGCTCGGCGGAAGCTTCGGCGCAGGCGACCACGATCACGGTCTGGCTGCCATTCGGCGGACGTGAGCTGGGCGTCATGAAACGCACGATCGCCGAGTACGACAACAAGAATTCGAACGTCAAGATCAAGGTCGCCGGCGACATCAGCACGACCAAGATCGTCGCCGCGATTCGGGCCGGCAACGCTCCCGACCTGGCCATGGACTTCGAGTCGGCGAATATCGGCACCTATTGCTCGTCGGGTGCGTGGAGCGACCTCGGCCCGTACCTGAAGAAGGACAAGGTCGACGTCAACATTTTCCCGTCGGCAGCCAGGTACTACACGCAGTACAAGGGCAAGCGCTGCGCGATGCCGCTGCTCGCGGACGTGGCGGGCCTGTACTACAACAAGAAGATGTTCAAGGCCGCGGGTCTCACGCGCCCGCCCAGGACCATCTCGGAGCTGACGGCCTATGCCAAGAAGCTCACCAAGCGCAACAAGGACGGGTCCTTGAAGGTGGTCGGCTTCGACCCGTTCATCGGCTGGTACACGAACAGCAACGACAGGTTCATCGGAATGTTCGGCGGCAAGTGGGTGGACTCGAAGGGTAAGTCGATCCTGGCCAAGGATCCGGCCTGGGCCAAAATGCTCCGCTGGCAGAAGAGCCTCGTCGACTGGTACGGCCACAACAAGCTCGTCAAGTTCCACGCCGGCGAGGGCGACGAGTATTCGTCCTCGAACGGGTTCGAGTCAGGCAAGCTTGCGATGAACCTCGACGGCGAGTGGCGTGTGGCATTTATCGCAGCTGAGAAGCCCGGGCTGGCCTACGGGACGGCCCCGCTGCCCGTCGACGACGCTAAACCCGGGCTCTACGGCTCGAGCGCGCTGAACGGCAGCATCGCTGGCATTCCGAAGAACGCCAAGCACAAGGATCAGGCCTGGGCGCTCCTCAAATACCTGACCACCCAGGACCATCCACTGGCACAGCTCTCCAATGGGCTGCGGAATGTTCCCACGACGAAGAGCTCCCTCGCGTCACCGGAGATCAAGCCGGACAAGCACTTCTCGGTGTTCCTGAAGATCTACGCGCATCCGAAATCCAGCACCGTGCCCATCACGGCGGCCGGCGTGCAGTATCAGGATCTCTTCACCTCGTTCGTGACGAAATGGCAGGCGGGCCACGCGAAGGACCTGGCCGGCGGTCTGAAGAAGGTCGACAAGCAGATCGACGCACAGCTCAAGCAGGCGGGCGGCGGAGTGCCGTGAGCCTGGTGTCCCCGATGGCAGAGGCCGGCGCCGCTTCCGTGGCGCCGGCCTTCGACCGCCGGCGGGCCAAGAAGAAGGCGGCGTGGCGCCGCCGGAGGATCGTCCTCGCTTTCATGAGCCCCTGGATCCTGGGGTTCTCCATCTTCTTCGGCTATCCGCTCGTGATGAGCGCGTATCTGTCGCTGACGCACTACGACCTGCTCTCTCCGGCACGTTGGGTCGGTCTGGGCAACTACCGCTACCTCTTCGGAACGGACTCCCAGGTCTGGCCGGCCGTGCGGAACACGCTCTGGATGATCGGCGTCTTCGTGCCGCTGAACGTCCTGTTCGCATTCGGGATCGCGCTGATGCTTGCGCGTGCCCGGACGGGCTCGGGTTTCTTCCGGACGGCGTTCTACCTGCCGGCGCTCGCTCCGCCGGTCGCGGCGACGTTGGGGTTCGTCTACCTCCTCAACCCCGCGACCGGGCCGGTCAATTCCGCGCTCGAATACATCGGCATCGAGGGACCGCTGTGGTTCAACTCGCCCACCTGGTCGAAGCCTTCGCTCGTCCTCCTCGGCCTGTGGGGCGTCGGGAGCGTGATGATCATCTTCCTCGCGGCCGTGCTCGACGTGCCGAGGCACCTGTACGAGTCAGCGGAGCTGGACGGCTGCGGACCTCTCCGCCGCCTGCGGTGGGTCACGCTGCCGTCGATTAGCCCCGTGATTCTCTTTGCGGTCGTGATCGGCGTGATCCAGGGTCTGCAGTACTTCACGCAGGCCTACGTCGCCGGCAACATCGCTCAGGGTGAGGCGTCCCAGGCGGGTGACACGTCTGGCCTCAATCTCGGCTATCCAGAGGACTCGACGCTCTTCTATCCCGTGCTGCTCTACCAGCATGGGTTCCGCTACTTCAACATGGGCTACGCGTCGGCGATGGCGATGCTCCTGCTCGCCGTGGCGTTCGCGGTGACGCTCGTGATCATCCTCAACTCGCGGCGCTTCGTGCACTACCAGGGAGCAGTCCGTTGAGCAGCGCGAGCGTCCCTGTCGCCGCGCCGCTGGTGCGGCGGAAGCCCCCCTGGAGCGTCCGCCGCCGGCGGTTCTTGATCGGGGTCGCGAACCACAGCCTCCTGATCGTCGCTGCGGCGCTCTTCCTGGCGCCGTTCGTGTTCATCACGCTCACCGCGCTGATGACGAACAACCAGGCGTTGTCGCCACAGCTCTGGCCGCGGCCGTTCCAGTGGAACAACTTCGTGGACGTCTTCCACCAGGCGCCTCTTCTGCGCTGGGCCCTGAACACGACGATGTATGCCGGCCTCGCCACGCTCGGGCTGCTGCTCTCGAGCATCCCGGTCGCGTATGCGCTCGCCCGGCTCCGCTGGCGAGGCCGGGAGGCCGTCTTCCTCGTGGTGCTGATTGCGCTGATGCTGCCGCCGCAGGTGTCGGTCGTGCCGATCTACGTCTTGTGGGCGAAGCTGCATCTGGTCGGGACGCTCTGGCCGCTGATCATCCCGAACTGGCTCGGCGACGCCTTCACGATCTTCCTGCTGCGCCAGTTCTTCCTGACGATTCCCGAGGAGTATCTCGACGCGGCCCGCGTCGACGGCTGCGGCGAGTTCCGGATCCTGACCACGGTGGTCCTGCGGTTGGCCAAGCCGGCGATCGCCGCGGTCGCGCTCTTCTCGATCCTCTACACCTTCAATGACTTCTTCCTGCCGTTGCTCTACGTCGGCGAGAACCCGCACAATTGGGTTGCGTCGATCGGGCTCTCAGAGTTCCGCTCCGTTCACCAGGTGCAGTGGAACCTGACCATGGCGGCGACCCTGATCGTGATGGCGCCAGTGATCGTCCTCTTCTTCCTCGCCCAGAGGGCATTCGTCGAGGGCGTCACTCTGACCGGGGTGAAGGGATGAGGCTGCGCCTGCGCTGCCGGCTTCAGGAGGCACGGGCTTGCCCGTGCCTCCGTCTGCGCCGCTGGCCGAAAATGACCGGCTTGGAGGCAGCCGCGTGAAGATCGCGGTCGTCGGCGGTGGCTCGACGTATACGCCGGAGCTCGTGTCGGGGCTGTCGCGCGAGCGCGAGCGCATCGACGTACGCGAGCTCGTGCTCCACGACATCGACCGGGAGCGGCGCGAGGTTGTCGGCGGCTTGGCGAGGCGCATACTCGAGGCGCAGGGCTTCGACGGTCGCCTCGAGGTGACCGACGACCTCGACCGCGCGGTCGACGGCGCTGACTTCGTCCTGATCCAGATCCGCGTCGGCGGCCAGGAGGCCAGGCTCTCGGACGAGACGGTTCCGCTCGCGTGCGGTTGCATCGGACAGGAGACGACCGGGGCAGGCGGCCTCGCAAAGGCGTTGCGCACGGTTCCCGTGGTGCTGGGCATCGCTGAGCGCATGCGTGAAGGCGCCGCCGACGGTGCCTGGATCATCGACTTCACGAACCCGGTCGGGATCGTCACCCGCGCGCTGCTCGACGGTGGCCACCGGGCCCTGGGCCTCTGCAACGTCGCGATCGGCTTCCAGCGCTCATTCGCGCGGCTGCTCGGCGTGGCGCCGACGCGCGTCCAGATCGACCAGGTCGGACTCAATCACCTGTCCTGGGTTCGGTTCGTGCGGCTCGATGGGCGTGACGTCCTCTCCGAGCTGCTCGCCGCGTACGGCGACGAGATCGCGCAAGACGTCGGACTCAGGCGCGCGCTTCTCGACGAGCTTGGCGTGATCCCGTCCTACTACCTGCACTACTTCTACGCGCACGACCAGGTGCTCGCGGACCAGCGGGACGGCGTGCCGCGAGCTGCGACGGTTGCGGAGATCGAGCGCGAGCTGCTGCAGATGTACCGCGACCCGGGCCTGACGGAGAAACCCGCGCTCCTGGAGAAGCGCGGCGGCGCGTTCTACAGCGAGGCGGCGATCGGCCTCGTGACGTCGCTTGCCGGCAAGACGGGCGAGGTCCACGTCGTCGACGTCCGCAACGGTGGGACGGTCGAAGGGCTCGCGGACGACGACGTAGTCGAGGTCCCGGCCAGGATTGATGGGGACGGCGCAGCACCGTTGGCGCAGCCGCCCGTGGCGCCCGAGCTGCTCGGGCTGATCCAACACGTTGCGGCCTACGAGCGGCTTGCCGCACGTGCGGCCTCCACCGGCGACCGGAGGCTCGTGCACAAGGCACTCCTCGCACATCCGCTCATCGGTCAGGACGTGATCGCAGAGGACCTCGTCGAGCGTCTGCTCGAAGCGGGTGCCGAACATCTTCCTCAGTTCAAGACCCGGACCGCGGTATGAAGCGCGCCGACGTCCTCGCCGTCGACGGCGGCAACTCGAAGACCGATCTCGCGCTCGTTGCGAAGGACGGCTCCGTGCTCGCGCTCGTGCGCGGTCCACTCAGCTCGCCGCACCACATCGGTGTCGAAGGCTGCCTTGCCGTCCTCGAGGGCCTGCTCGCGGGCGCCGTGCGGGCGGCCGACCTCGAAGCTCCGCGTGTGGCCGAGATCGCCGAGCTGCTGATGGCGGGTGTCGACTTCCCAGCCGAGGAGGAGACGCTACGTGAGGCAGTTGCAGAACGAAGCTGGGCGAGCCGCGTCCACGTTGGCAACGACACTTTCGCCGTCCTGCGGGCGGGAACGGACCGCGCCTGGGGCGTCGCGGTCACGTGCGGAGCGGGCATCAACTGCGTCGGGGTCGCTCCCGACGGCAGGCACGCTCGGTTCCCAGCCCTGGGCGCGATCACCGGCGATTGGGGCGGCGGCTACGACCTGGGCCTGGCCGCGGTCTCCGCGGCCGCACGGAGCGAGGACGGGCGCGGCCCGCGGACGAGTCTCGAGCGCGCCGTTCCGGGCCACTTCGGCCTCACGACCCCGAGCGAGCTCGCGGAGGCAATCCATACCGGCCGCATCGAGCAGCGTCGCGTGATCGAGTTGGCGCCGCTGGTCCTCGCCGAAAGCACAGACGACGCTGTAGCCGCCGAGATCGTGCAGCGTCTTGCTGCCGAAGTGGTCGCGCTCGCTCGAGTCGCCCTGATGCGGCTGGAGCTCACGGACAAGCCCGTCGAGGTTTTGCTCGGCGGTGGTGTGCTCCAGGACGCCGACGGCGACCTGCTTGCCGCGATCGCCGCGGGGTTGAAGGAGGCCGCGCCCGGGGTGACGGTTCGTCCTACCGCGTCACCCGCGATCGTCGGCGCCGCGCTGCTCGGACTCGATCAGCTCGACGCCGGCCTCGAAGCTCAGGCTCGCCTGCGCCGCGAGCTCGGCATTGCCTTCAAGGACCTCGAAGGAGTGGCGAGCCTTGGCTGACGTACGCTTCGTGCAGGCAACGCGTGTCTACCCGGGCACCGCCGTGCCCGCGGTGGACGCCCTCGATCTACACATCCAGGACGGCGAATTCATGGTGCTCGTCGGTCCGTCGGGATCCGGGAAGACGACTGCGCTCCGTATGCTCGCCGGGCTGGAGGAGGTGGATGCGGGCGCCGTCCTGATCGGGGGCCGCGATGTGTCGGATCTCCCGCCGAAGCAGCGCGACGTCTCGATGGTGTTCCAGAACTACGCGCTCTACCCGTATCTCACGGTCGCCGCAAACATCGGCTTCCCGCTGCGGATCGCAAAGGTCAAGAAGACCGAGCGGGACAAACGGGTCCGGGAGGTCGCGAAGTTGCTCGGCCTGTCCGACTACCTGGAACGGAAACCTGCGCAGCTCTCGGGCGGGCAAAGACAGCGCGTCGCGATGGGGCGGGCGATCGTGCGAGTGCCGAGCGTGTTCCTGATGGACGAGCCGCTCTCCAACCTCGATGCGAAGCTGCGTGTCCAGATGCGTGCCGACATCGCGAGGCTCCAGTCCGACTTCGGCATCACGACCGTTTACGTCACGCACGACCAGGCAGAAGCAATGACTCTCGGTCACCGCGTTGCCGTGCTGCACGACGGGCGCCTCCAGCAGTGCGGCCCGCCGCGGGAGCTGTACGAGAAGCCCGTAAACATGTTCGTTGCCGGGTTCATCGGCTCGCCCGCGATGAACCTCTGCCCGGTGGAGCTCGGCTCGAATGGATCGGTCTCGATCGGCGGCGTGGACGTCGCCCTATCTCGCGGCGTTGGGGGGAACGGGAAGAACCTCGTCGTCGGGCTTCGCCCGGAGTCGCTCGAGGTAGCAGCCGAAGGGATCCGAGCTACGGTCGACGTCGTCGAGGACGTGGGCGCCGACGCGTTCGTCTTCTGCACCGCCGACCTGCCGGGCGTGACCACCAAGCTGGTGGCGCGAACCGAGGTGCGCAACGCTCCGAAGCAGGGAGAGGTCGTCGCGCTGAGGCCGAGGGCGGCAGAGGCGCACGTCTTCGATCCGGCGAGCGGTGAGCGCCTGGACGAGAGATGACGCCGGCTGCCGCGGTCCCCGAGCCCGAACCGCACGGCCCCGGAGAGCTGTTCCGCGCCGAGGTTCGCGAGCAGCCCGAGGCGCTTCTCAGGCTGCTGGAGCACGAGGCCGACTTCGCATCCGTCTCGCGTGCTCTCGTCGACCGCGCGCCCTCGATCGTCCGCCTTGTCGGGCACGGATCCTCCGACGCCGCGGCTTCGTACGGTGTCTATGCGTTGGGCCTGCTTCCGGCCTGGACGGCAATGCGCGACTCCATCTCCCTGAGCGTGTACTACGACGCAAAGCTCGACCTCTCCGAGTCGGTCGTAGTGGCCCTTTCCCAATCGGGCGAGACACCCGACGTCGTCGAGTACGTCGCGCGGGCGCGGTCGCGCGGGGCGCTGACGGTCGCGGTGACGAACGCGCCCGAGTCCGAGCTCGGCCGGGCGGCTGACGCGGCGCTTCCGTTGTCGGCTGGACCGGAGCGTGCAGTCGCGGCGACGAAGACGTACGTGAATCAGTTGGCGGCTCTCGCCCTGCTTGCGGGTGGGGCGGCAGGGCGGGGAGGCGAGTTGGCCGACGGGCTCCGTCGCGTCGCCGAGCTGCTCGCCGGCGCGCTCGATCCGCTCGAACGTGCCGTCCCGGCGGTCGCGATGGCCTTCGCCTTCGTCGGCCGGATGTACGTCATCGGCCGAGGAATCGAATTCGCCACGGCCCGCGAGGTGGCCCTGAAGTTGACGGAGACGTGCCGCGTGGCTGCGGAGCCGCTCACCGCGACCGATCTCGCCCACGGCCCCGTCGCCGCCCTCGACGCCCTCTTCCCGGTCTGGACGATCGCGTCGCGAGACGAGAGCCTGCCTGCGGTGGTGGACGCCGCCGCTCGTGTGCGCGAAGCAGGCGCAAGCGTTGTTGCGAGTGGGAATGCTGCGGACGCGATCGAGGGAGCGGCGTTCGCGCTGCCCGTGCCGGAGGCGCCCCATTCAATCCTCGCCCCATTGCTCTCCGTCGTCCCGGGCCAGCTCTTCGCCGCCGCGCTCGCGCAGGCGAAAGGTTTCGACGCCGATTATCCGGCCGGTCTGAGCAAGGTCACGCGCGCCCGCTAGTCCCGTAAGCTCGCTCCTATACCGCGCAGTGGCGACAACCGTCCTCATCGTCGATGACCACGCGCCCTTCCGGGTCAGCGCGCGACGCCTGCTAGAGAGCGAAGGGTTCGAGGTCGTCGGCGAGGCGGAGAATGGCGTCGCGGCGCTGCGCGTGGCGAAGGACGTGCGTCCCGAGGTCGTCCTCCTCGATATCCAGCTGCCGGACTTCGATGGGTTCGAGGTCGCCGATCGGCTGCGAAAGCTGGAGCCTGCGCCCGTCGTGATCCTGACGTCCAGCCGCGAGGACTACCGAACCCTGATCGCAACGAGCTCCGCTCGCGCGTTCGTCCGCAAGGATGAACTGTCCGGAGCGACACTCGCTTCGGCGCTGGGCTGACTTCGTTCGCACCGGCTCGTCGTACTACTCTGGATGCCGGTGTTCGCCGGGTACACCGCTGCCGGGCAGGGCTTGGACGCCTCGATCGCGGAGGAGGGCCCCGCACGCCGTCTTTCGCCGTGGGCACGCCTCGTGACGGCATCCGTGTTCGTGCTCGTCGCGGCCGCAGGCTCCCTGGCGGGACTCTGGGCGGCAACTTCGGGGAGTGAATCGACCTCCTTCCTCGCCGCCGCAGAGGTCCTGCGTGTTGAGATCGACGTAGGTCGCGGCAGCGTCGAGCTCTTCGGCGGCGGGTTGGACGAAGTCCGGGTCCGGCGGACCGACCACTTCGCGTACGACCACTCGCCCGACGAGTGGCGAACGCTCGAGGACGGCGTCCTGCGCATCACGTCAACCTGCGCGAATCTCCTGATCGGCTCCTGCTCCGCCGACTACCACGTGACCGTCTCGGACAACGTCCCGGTCGTCGTTCGCGCCCCGCACGGAAGCATCTGGCTCACTTCCTATCGCGGATCGGCGCAGCTCGAAACCACCGAGGGCAACATCTCTGTCGCCTCGTTCTGCGGATTCGCCCTGCAGGCGACGACGAAGACGGGCGACGTCGACGTCGGCGCCGGTTGTTCGCCCGATCGGCTCGAGCTACGCAGCGACACGGGCGACGTCACGGCGACGGTTCCGTCAGGACGCTACCGCGTCGTTGCGGCGGCGAGCAATGGGAGGGCGAGCATCCGGGGAGTGACCTCGGCTGACGACGCAGCGTGGTCGATCCAGGCCCTCTCGAACACGGGCAACGTCACGGTCGTGGGGATTCCGTGAGCGCGGTCACGGTTGAGAGAGGCGCTCTTCTCGACTTCCGCAGGCGCCTCGACAGCGCGGGACGCACCGCTCTGTACACGGCCATCTGCCTCGCGCTCGGCAGCTTGCACCTGCTCGTCCTGCTGCCACTTCTCGCCGTGCGCTCGAACGGGGTCTGGCGCCTCGCCGAGCTCGAGCGCAAGGCCGGCAACCGGTTCCTGCGGGCGCACATCCCGCCGATGCCGGCCGGCGGCGCGCCGGAGCAATCGGTGCTTGCGCTGCTCGCGCTGCGGCTGCCCACCGCCGCCGCGTCGATGCTGATCGGTGCTCTCCCCGTGACGCTGACGGTTGTCCTGATCGTCTACGGGGCCAAAGGCTTTGGCGGATCGGATCGGGATTTTCTGGGCCCCTGGAGCCTGAACCCTCCGGTTGGGATCGTTCTGTGGCTCTTTGCCATTCCTGCCGGAATCCTGTCCGTCGCCGTTCTCGAAGGGCTCGGGACGCCGCTGCGCGACTTTGTCCGCCGTCTGCTCCTGCCGCCCGCATCGACTGGCGGCGCAGTGCGGGCGGCGCTCGCGGAGAGCATCGGCGACCGCCAGCTTGCAATCGCCTACTGGCTTCCCGAGCGTTCGTCGTTCGTCGACGAGCACGGGCTTCCCGTGGAGCTGCCGGAGCCCGAGTCCGGCAGAACCTGGACCGCCGTCGAGCACGAGGGGAGGCGGGTGGCGGCGATCGTTCACGATGCGGACCTGGACGCACGGCCGGAGCTCGTCGGCGCGGCGGCGGCCGGCTCCGTGCTCGCGCTCGCGAACGAGCGCCTCAAGGCCGAGCTGCGCGCACGAGTCGAGGAAGTTCGCGCCTCCCGCGCGCGGATCGTCGAAGCGAGTACGGATGCGCGCCGGCGGCTCGAACGCGACCTGCACGACGGCGCACAGCAGCAACTCGTCGCGCTCTCGCTCGATCTCCAGCTGATCAAGAACCGCGTCTCGGAGGATCCACTGGCCGCCGAGCTGGTCCAGTCCTCGATCGAGAAGCTCGCCACCGCCCTGGCGGAGCTACGGGAACTCGCGCGCGGGATCCATCCGGCCATCCTTTCGGACCGGGGCCTCGGAGCTGCGCTCTCCGCGCTTGTCGGCCGCTCGCCGCTTCCGGTGGAGTGCGAGGTGGAGATCGAGGAGCGACTTCCGCCGGCGATCGAGGCGGCGGCGTACTTTGTCGTGGCGGAAGCGCTGACGAACGTCGCGAAGTATGCGAGCGCGACGATCGCGTCGGTTCGCGTCCGGCCGGTCGGTGCCTGCATCGAGGTGGAGATCTCGGACGACGGCGTCGGCGGGGCCGATCCGGCGGCCGGCTCCGGACTGCATGGGCTTGCCGACCGGGTCGCCGCCCTAGACGGGTCCCTCTCGGTCCTGAGTCCGCCCGGGGAAGGCACCAAGATCGTCGCGTCGCTTCCGTTCCGCCAGCGATGAGGACGGCGTCGACACTCCCCTTCGTACTCGGCGCAGTCGCGCTCACTCTGATGGCCGCGGGCTGTGAGGGCGGCAAGAAGAACGCGGGATCTGTCAACGCGACGGCGACTGGCTCCCTCACCGCTCAGCCTCCGGTCGGGCGTCCCAAGCAGAACGTCCGGATCGTGATCGTCACGCACGGTCAGGCCTCGGATCCTTTCTGGGCGGTCGTCAGGAGGGGAATCGACGAAGCGGCCAGAGATCTCGGCGTCACGGTCTCGTATCAGGCCCCTGACGTCTTCGACGCGGGCCGGATGCGCACGCTGATCGAGACGGCTGTGGCGACGGAGCCGGACGGGCTTGTCGTCTCGATCCCGGACGCGACCGTGCTCGGCCCGGCGATCAGTCAGGCGGCGGACAGCGGCATCCCCGTGGTCGCGATCAACTCCGGAGCGAACGCCTTCCGGCGGCTCGGCGCTTTGCTGTACGTCGGACAGCCGGAGTACGCGGCTGGCGTCGGCGCAGGGCGCAGGATGGCGGCGGCCGGGGTCCGCAACGCCATCTGCGTCAACCACCAGGTGGGTGCCTCGAGCCTTGACCAGCGTTGCCGGGGCTTCGCGGCAGCGCTCGCCAGGGCCGGCGGGCGCAGCCGTGTGCTGACGGTCGACCTTCAGGCGCAGCCAGAGGCCGAGCGGCGCATCGCTGCGGCGGCGTCTGCCGGCGGGGTCGACGGCGTGCTCACGCTCGGCCCCGCCGGCGCGACCCCGGCACTCGAGGCGTTCGCCGCGAAGCGTCTCTTCGGGAAAGTGAAGCTGGCGACCTTCGACCTTGCCCCGGACATTCTCCGCGCGTTGCGCGACCGGAAGCTGCTGTTCTCGATCGACCAGCAGCCATTCCTGCAGGGGTACTTGCCCGTCCTGTTCCTGACGCAGCGCAGCTTGTACGGATTGATCCCTGCCGCCGGCACCGTCATCCCGACGGGGCCGAACTTCGTCACGCCTGCCGATGCAGCGCTCGTCCAACAGCTGACGAGCGCAGGGATCCGCGGCTAGCGGGCTCCATACGCGAGCGTCTCCGCATGAACAGGGCGCTCAGACGAGGCGTATAGCTCGTTCGAGGGCTAGACGCACGGCCTCCATCTGACGAATGTGTGGGGAGGAGACCTGCGGCAATGAATCTGCATGACACGAGCCAGGCGGCGCCGGCGGCGACGCTTGTTCCCTTTAGTACCGCAGAGATGCGGAGCTACCCGCTCGGGACCCTCGTCTACCGGTCCGGTCTGATGTCCCTCGAGATGGTGAACCAGGCGCTTGCCGAAGCCGCAGAGAGCGGACGCCGGCTGGGAGAGGTGCTGCTCGAGTACGGGCTCCCGGAGCGCGAGCTGACGCGGTTGCTCGCAGCCCAGCACGGACAGGAATTCGTCGACCTCCTCGCGTTCAGCATCGATCACGAAGTCGCGCACGAGTTGCCGCGGCAGGCCGCCGAGACGTACTGCGCGCTTCCACTCAAGCGTGAAGGCGACTGCACGATCGTCGCCGTTCCCGATGCTGACAATTCGTCGCACCTCACACGCTTGCGCGAGGCGCTGGGTGGGCCGATCCGGCTCGTCACCGCCGCGCGCTCCGATATCAAGGACGCCATCCAGCGCGTCCACGAGCCCCGTGGATTGATCACGCAGATGGCGCTCGCGGAGGTGGCGCAGGCACCCAAGGTCGAGCCGGTCCCGGTGTATCGCGTAGAGGTGACGCTTGAAAGTGGTGCCACCCTCCTCGTGGCCGAAGTCTCGGATTTCGAGGAGGCGAAGTCGATCGGGATGCGCGTCATCGACGAGGCTGAGGCGGGTGGATCGGTTGCTGTCGGCGACGCGACCATCGACGGGCGCCAGGTCGTTTCCGTCGACGTTCTAGGTTTGAACGGCCAATGAACTCAACCGTCGCGGCGGTGAGCAAGCTCGTGTCCGCCGTGCGGAAGGATGGGCCCCCGGTTGTACGGATGCGCTGCGCCGACTACGGCACCGAGTGGATCGTCGAGTGCGATGTCTATCCCGTTGACCAGGCGTCGGTTGAGCCTCGGGTTGCCGGGCCATACGTCTTCGACAGCGCACGTGCCGCCAAGAGCTTCGTCGAGACCTCGCAGCTCGCGCTCCAGATTCTCGGTTGCGACGTCGCTTCCTGAGCGTCATCAGCGCCTGATTCAACGAGGCGCTAAGGACGTGTCGTCGGTGTTAGACACCGCTTGAACGGCGCATAGCTCTTGCGTGCTGCTTCCAGCGTTGTTTGCGCGCCGCGTGTAGCCGCTTATTGCTTCGTGCTTCGACCGCCGCGAGTTCACGCTGGAATTTCCGCCACGATCGCAGTCGGTCGAGCTCGAGGCGGCCATCGTCGACCGCTCCGAGCACTGCGCAGCCCGGCTCGAGCAGATGCGCGCAGTCGCGGAAGCGGCATTCGATCGCCAGGGCCTCGATGTCCTCGAAAGCAGCGCTGAGGTCTCCTTCCCAGAACTGCAGCTCACGCAGGCCGGGCGTGTCGATGACGAGTGCGCCACCCGCAAGGCGAACGAGCTCGCGATGCGTCGTCGTGTGCCGTCCGGTGCCATCGGAGGCGACGTCCGCTGTCCGCATCAGCTCCGCGCCCGAGAGGCGATTGAGCAGCGTCGACTTGCCGACGCCTGACGAGCCGAGTAGGACCGCGGTTTGGCCGGGCCTAAGGTGTGAAGCCACGCCGTCGATCCCGTCACCCGTGACGTTCGAGACCGGCAGGACCGGAATCGCGATCGCCACGCTCTCGACTGCCAGGACTGCCTGGCCGACGTCCGAACACAGGTCGGTCTTCGTGAGCACAATCACCGGTGCGGCACCGCTGTCCCAGGCCGTTGCGATGTAGCGCTCCAGGCGACGGAGGCTGAAGTCGTCGTCCAGCCCGGCGAGCAGAAAGGCCGTGTCAACGTTGGCGGCAAGGACCTGGTCGGTCGAGCCGCGACCGGCCTCTTTGCGGGTGAACGCGCTCCGCCGCAACAGAACTTGCGTGATGGTCGCGCGCTCTCCCGCACTCGGGTGAGCCACAGCGACCCAATCGCCCACCGCGGGCAGGACGCCCCCGACCTCGTGCTCGTAAAACAGACGTCCGGCCGTCGCCGCACGATGCTCGCCTTTCGCGGACCAGACGACGTACGCGCCGCGATGCTGCGCGGCGACGCGGGCAGGAATCAAGTTGTCGTCTTCCAGCTGCTCGAAGGCGGACGCCCAGCCGGCGTCCCAGCCGAGCTCTACCAGGGGTAATGAAACAGGCAACGCGAGTCTCCTTTTGAGGTGAGGAAATTGACGAAAGCGGGCCGCCTCTCAGGCGGCGAAGCTCACGAGACTCGCGCTAGGTCAGTGCGTTCCGGCTAGCTGCCGAGCCGCGTGGCTCGTCGGAAGGAGGCGTGCGCAATAGTCATTTGTTCGACCTCCTTTTCGCCGGGAACCTTCTGACCGTAGCACGCAGTCACGGACAGCACCAGCCCGCGATCTGAGTGTTCGGCCCGAATGCTTCCTCGATCCCAGACACCGCTCGCAGCTTCCGAACCGCTGCCGAGCGCAGGAACAGCCACTGGTCCGCGCTGTCCCAACCAAGGAGAAGCCACTTGCCGTCCGGCGACCAGGCGACGGAGCCGAACTCTCCGGCACCAGCAAAGAGCATTCGTGCCCCGGTTCCGTCCGACTGCATGAGGAGAACCTCGCTTCGCCCGGGAAGGCGGACGGTAACGACGAACCGATGACTGCTCGGGGAAAAGGCTGCGGCCACTGGAGTTCCGCGCAGCGGCGTCGAATTGATGGCGTGACCCCCTGCATCGAACACATCGGCAGACGTGCGCGTCACGATCAAGAGCCGGCGGCCGTCGTCGGACCAGGCAAGCGCGCGGGGCGGCTTGGTCGGAATGCGCTCGAGGATCGAGTGCCGGTCCGTGTCGGCGACGATGACGGGACCCTCGGCGTCTGCGTAGGCGATGACGTGCGTTTTGGGCCGCCAGGCAGGTACTACGAACCGGGGCCGGTACGCGAGGACGCGGTCACCGCGACCGTCTCCACCGACGACGCGGAGCGTTCTGCCCGCGAAATAGACGATCCGTTCGTTTCCACTGCCGAAATTCGACCAGCGGGGTAGACGTGCGTTCAGGCGCCCGACGGACCAGTGCACATCGCCGTCGGGCTCGAGCGCCCGAAGCTCGTCTCCGTGTACGGCTGCGAGGTAAAGACCGTGCGGCGACCACGAACCGTCGCGATAGTCGGCCAGTAGCCGCTTCGAACCGTCGCTCTGCACAACCCATGCGCCCTCCGCCGAATTGACGAGCAGGCGCGTGCGAGAGGAGGGCAACGACACGAGTGCCGGCTTCGCGTTCTCTTCACCGCGCACGACGTCGCGGAGCGAATCCAGGACGGCGTGCCCGGGCGGCGTGAACGCAGCGGCGAGAACGGCAGCGGCGACCGCAACGAGCGCGAGCGGACGCCGGTCGCGCCGTCGTGGCGACGGGATCCGCGCCTCGAACGCCTCGCGCACGACTTCCCAGCTGCGCTCGCCGGCCTCGTGCTCCTCCGGCGCCGGTTCCCGCCAGCTCATCTGACCTCCTCCTCCACTCGGCCGGCGAGGTCGTCGAGCGCGCGGCGCAGCCGCGAGTTGACGGTTCCGCGCGGAAGCCCGAGCAACTCGGCGATCTCCCCAGGCGTGTACTCGAGCAGATGCCGCAGGACGATCACCGCGCGGTGCTCCGGAGAAAGCTCGGCGAGAGCGGAGGCAAGAGAGCGCGAGTGGGGATGGTCCGGTGCTTCGGCGGCCGGCACGGAGCCGAGAGTGCCTTCACCGACCTCCCGTCGGAGCGCGCGTGCTCGCGACCAGTCGATCGCCCGGTTGACGACAATCCGGTGCAGCCACGGTCCGAACGGGCGACGACGGTCGAATCGATCGAGCGCCCGCACCGCCGCGAGGAAGGCCTCCTGGGCGATGTCTTCCGCGGCTGCGGAGTCGTGCACGACCAGGTACGCGGCGCGGTAAGCCCGCGGCCAGTGGTGGCGGAAGAGCGCCTCGAGGTCGGAGGCGGATCCTCCCTGGGCGCCCCGGATCCAGGCGCGCTCGTCGCTTCGAGAGCCCGCCATCGCGCAGTGACTCTACGTCGGAGGCCTTGCTCCAGGTCCATCTCGCCAGGACCTACGCGGCTGGGGCGCGCGCAGGTCCGGGCGGCCGCAGGACGGCGAACTGATCGGTGATTTCCAGCCGGCAACTGCGGAAGCGGAAGAGCGAACCGGGGCGCCCACCCGTCGGGCCCGAAGCACGACGCCGGCCGGTGGCCGCCAGCACGTCGCGCCGGAGCAGGACACGCTGCAGGTTGGTCGGCGACACGTCGTGTCCGAGCGCAGCGGCGTAGAGATCGCGCAGCTCGGAGATCGTGAATTGCGCGGGCGCGAGCGCGAAGCCGAGATTCGTGTATGACAGCTTCGCCCGGAGCCGTTCGCGGCCGGCAAGCACGATCGCCTCATGGTCGAAGGCGAGCCCCGGCAGGCGGTCGACGGGATGCCAACGCGTGTCGTCCGGGAGCTCGGGGTCGAGGTCGCTGGGGACGAGCCCGAGGTACGCGGTCGCAAGCTGCCATTCGAGCGCAACGCGTGTCGGATCGCTGAGCGTCTCGAGCTGCTCGAGGTGTGCGAGCTCGCGGATGTCGACCTTTTGCGCGAGGTGGCGACGGATCGATTCTTCAAGCCTGTCGCCGGCGTTGAGATAACCGCCCGGTAGCGCCCAAAGGCCCTCAAAGGGCGCTTTTGCGCGCTGCCAGAGGAGCACCTGGAGGACGCCGTTTCGCACCTGAAGGACGACGGCAAGGGTCACATGGGCGGGAGCAGGGTGCCCGGTGCTAGACTCGGTCACAGTTTTCGCCCCATAGTCGGAAACCTTAGCGGAAAGGGCCGGGATGAACAGATCGCTCGCGCTGCTCGGAGTCGTCCTCCTTCTCGCGGCCGGCTGCGGCGGAGGCGGCGAGAAGAAGTCGTCAGGGACGACCACCGGCGGCCAGAACGCCGGCGAAGGGATGAAGATCGGCCTCGTCACGGACGTCGGCGGGCTCAACGACCGAGGCTTCAACCACCTCTCTTTCGTGGGCCTCCAGCGTGCCGAGAGCGAGCTCGGAGTCATGCAGCGCGTCTTCCAGGCGCACTCGACCGGCGAGTACGTCCCGAACCTCTCGACCTTTGCGCGACAGGGCTACGACCTAATCATCGGTGTCGGCTTCACTGAAGCGACTGCGATCGACACGACTGCGACGAATTTCCCCGACTCGAACTTCGCGGTCGTGGACGTCGACCAGACCGAGGAGCCGCACAAGCCGCCGAACCTTCTCGGCCTGCTCTTCCGCGAGCAGGAGACTGGCTATCTCGTCGGCTACCTCGCCGGGCTCGAGGAGAAGCGGCGAGCCGGCCCGGACGTGATCGGTTCGGTCGGCGGGCAAAAGCAGCCTCCGGTCGACCGCTTCATCGCGGGCTATCAGGCGGGGGCCAAAGCTGCCGACCCTGGGATCAAGCTCTTGAACGGCTACTCGGAGGACTGGGCGGATCAGGCGAAATGCAAGCAGATTGCGCTGAACCAGATCGAGCAGGGTGCCGGCGTGATCTTCCAGGTCGCCGGCGGCTGCGGGCTCGGCGCACTCGACGCGGCGAAGGAGAAGGGCGTCTGGGGAATCGGCGTCGACGCCGACCAGTCGTTCCTCGGCCCGCACATCCTGACGAGCGCAGTGAAACGCGTCGATACGGCCGTGTTCCTCGCGATCAAGCGCGTCGTCGACGGAAAGTTCAAGGGCGGCAATGTGATCTTCGGCCTGAAGCAGAACGGCGTCGGCATCGGCAAGATCAGTCCGAAGGTGCCGAAGTCGGAAGTGGCGAAGGTGAATCAAATTCGGGCAGACATCATCAGCGGGAAGCTAGGAAACATCCCGACCGAGATTAAGTAGCCGCGCGAAGGCTGCGCTTTCGCGCGGAATTCGGTGCGCCGCTTCGCGGTGAACGTGCGCGGGCCGAGCCCGCGCACTCCTCTGGGGGCGCCGCTTGGCGACGGGCGTGGTGCGCGTGCAGCGGCGCTTCGCGGTCGCTGCACGCGTGAGTCCGGCTTACGGTTAAGCGGCTTCGCCTCGCTTAACCTCCGGCCCTTGGCGATGGCAATTCGGAATGGCTCAGGCTCACTATGAAAATTCGGTTAGCTGCGGACGGAGGTCCAATGGGCCTCCGTCGTAGCACTGCGGCGAGTGGTACTCCTCGGACTCGTTCGGATAGCCCTTGACGAACAGCCAGGCCTGGAGGTTGCCGGCCTCCGGGTCGAGAAGCCGAGCCCTTCGGCGACGAAGGCGGTGTTCTGCAGTGCGCGGGGTGTGGGCGGCCGCATGTCCGTGGACTATCGGCCGACCTTGGAGATCAGACCAATGAGTCGTTCTCGGACCCGCTCGCGATCGCCGGTAGGGAGAAGCTCAACGCCGCGACGAAGTCGTCCCTCATCGACTAGGCCCGAGCGAATTGCCTCCTCGACGAACTCATGGTCATGCGGACGGTTGGCGGCGAGTTTCGCGATTACGAGTTCGTGAACTTCCAAGCACCATGCCGTCACGGTTGCGTCCTTGTGGCCGGTGGCAGGAACTTCAACCGGGACCAGGCGATCCTGCCAGCCTGCAGGCGCGATCACCGCTTCGGGACCAACACCGTGCGCGTAGTAGCCATAGCTCTCGTGGAATCGCGATCCGTCTCCGATCGCTCCGTCAATCTCGTCTGATCTCCCAGGGTCGCTTCGCGGGAAGACGTCCACCTCGGACGACCGGAGCAGCGGCGCTGGAGCGTCGGGATACTGAGCAAGCACTGCCTGGCTTCCGATCACAACGATGTCGTCCTTCACGATTGCAGCGGCGGCACGGATGACGTGCTCGAACTCCTCGCGATTCACGCTGATCTCTCCTCGACTGCCTTCACGAGCCGCCGTCGCTCCTGCTCCGTCAGGATTCCCGCAAATGGAGATGTTTGACGGAGCTCGCGCGCGCGTTTCGAATCTGCGCTGATTGCGCTCTGAATCTCGGGAAGTGGCATCGCGAGGATGCGGTCCCACTCATCGGACCAACGCGGGTCGATGCGACCTGACCGGCTCCAACGGCGCAGGCGCCTGCGCGCGTCGTCAACGATTTGGTCGTCGAGTCTTTCAGCGATCGCCCGGTGATACACGAGCGCTTGGAGTTCCGGCACGCGGTGGGTGCGACGGTTTCGGCGAGGAAGAAGTCGGTCGAGATCGATCGACTCCTGTGCGTGTCGCCGGCGTTCCCGGATCACGCGTGTAAGGGGCCTGCTTCCAGCCTCCTCACGCACCTGCTCGAGTTCCTCGAGAAGATCGAGAAGCTCGGAGAGCGGAATTTCCCGTCGTCCTCGCGGCGTAGTGACCGTCGAGATGTCGCCGCTGTCGAGCCATCGCTTAAGGGCTGGTTGGCTAATGCCGAGGAGTCGGGCTGCGTCGGCAGGGCGAACTGTCGGACCGACGATGCCCTCGAGAAACTCGAGCACGGGCAGGATCTCCTCCCGAAGGTGAGGAGGGGCGTTCCGAGCGGCGCGCCGTAGTCGCAAGACGCTCGTCAAGGCTTGTGGTGTCTCGGACGCGTGGACGGGCATCACGCCTCCAAGGATAGCAAGAAACTCAGCGAATCGGCAATATTTCTTAACTTTATAAGTTAAGACTACAAGCGATACTTGTTAACCTAGGGGAATTCGGTGAGCTGCGGACGGAGGTCCAATGGGCCTCCGTCGTAGCACTGCGGCGAGTGGTACTCCTCGGGCTCGTTCGGATAGCCCTTCACGAATAGCCAGGCCTGGAGGTTGCGGGCCTCCGGGGTCGAGACACCCAGCTGCTCGGCGACGAAGGCGGTGTTCTGCAGCGCATAGCACTCCGTGATGCCCTCGTCCTCGAAACCCCGCAGGTGGAAGGCTTCGTGCGCGAGGGTGTGCGCAGCCCAGCCCGCCTTGAACTCGTCGTAGCCGCAGTCGCCGCGGGCGATGCAAGTGAAGTCGACGTGTTCGAGCTGACGCAGCGCCTTACAGGTCTGCGGCGCGAGGTCCGTGCGATTCGCCGGCCGGCCGCTCTCGTCGAACTGGACGCGCCCTGCCTCGCCGTGCGTGTCAACTAGGCTCGAGAGGAAGCTCGGGCAGCGGACACCAACGTGGCGCCCCGCAAGGTTGCTGGCAATCATCGCGAGCTGGTCCTGCTCGCGGAGCCGGTCCTCACGGTGCGCGAAGCCAGCCGCGATCAGGGCGGCGGCGATGACGAGCAAGGCTGCGATGAGCCGCACCGACACAGGATCGGCACCGACTCCGTCGCCCTTAACTCAACCTCCGGCGATGGCTCCCACGACGCGTACCTCCGAGTCGTGGCGCAAAGGCTCCTCGAGCCCTCCGGCTCCGCGCGCGTCCACGCCGTCGACGTACACGTTGATCAAGCGCCGAAGCTCCCCTGCCTCGTCGAAGAGGAGGTTCGCAACCGGCAGCTGGTGGAGCGCCTCGCCGACCGTGCCTGCGTCGAGCTCAAACAGCTTCTGCCCGCCGGCTTCAGCCGCGAGCATGGCTGGGAGAAGGATTACTGCCACTCTCCGGCTTCAACGGACAGGATCGGCGGCAGGTCGCGGGCCGCCTCGACCCACTCGCCGCCGCCTCGTGGAGAGACCCAGACCGAGCCGCTCTGCGTTCCGAAGTACAGACCGCCGTCGTCGTACGCAAAGCCTTCGCGAAGTACCGCCACCCAGGCGCGATCGGGCAGTCCGTTCGAAGCGAGCTCCCACGATGCGCCGGCGTCACCGGTGCGATACACGCCGAGCCGCCCCTCGGCGGTGAAGTGGTGCTCCTGGGACTGCTCCGGGATGACGTAGGCGACATCGGGATCATCGGGGTCGAGCGCAATTGGAAAGCCGAAGCTGGTCGGCAAGCCGTTCCCGTCCAGGCGCTCCCAGTTGTCCCCTCGGTCGTCGGAGCGGTAGACGCCGCAATGGTTCTGCTGCCAGAGCCGCTCGGGTCGCTTGGGATGGACCAGCAGCTTGTGCACGCACTGGCCGACCTCCGGGTAGTGCTCGGGAAGAAACTCGGCTGCGACGCTCTTGTTGATCGGCGTCCAGCTCTCTCCGCCGTCGTCAGAGCGAAAGGAGCCCGCTGCCGAGATGGCGACGTACATCGTCCCGTCGGTGAGCTGGATCGAGTGCGTGCACATGCCCCCCGCCCCGGGCTGCCAGGTCCCCCGCGTCGGGTGTTCGAGGATGCCCCTGTTGACTTCCCAGGTCCGCCCGCCGTCGTCCGAGCGGAACAGGACGCCGGGATCGCCGCCGACCCAAAGCGTGTCCGGCTCCGAGGGGGCACCCGGCTCGACATGCCAGGTCGCGGTTAGCTTGAGGCCGCTGTCCTCGGGAAGCCCGATTTCCTCAGCGCGCTCCCAGTTCTTGCCGAGGTCGTCCGAGCGCTGCACCGTAGCCCCGTAGAAGAAGTTGTTCGTCGCGGCGAAGAGCGCGCCGTTCCTCGGATCGACGGTGGCGTGGAAGACCGACCAGCCTGTCAGGAGCGGACCTTCGACCTCCCAGGTCCGGCGATCGTCACCGCTGCGGAGGAGGAAGAGCCCCTTTCGAGTGCCTACGGGTAAGAGAACGCCCATCGGGAACACGCTAACGCCTCGCATCGTTGGGAGCGAGGAGAACCGGAGGTGGGCGGTGGCAGCACTTAAGGGCAAGAAGCGCCAATTTCTGGCGGAGAATCCGTTTGTCGGGGTAGTCACGGATCTGCGCGAAGACGGATCGCCGCATTCCACGGTCGTTTGGGTGGACGTCGAGGACGGAACGGTCTCGTTCAACACAGCGCGCGGGCGCGCGAAGCCGAGGCATCTGGAGCAGGACCCGCGCGTCTCTCTTCTCGTCGTCGACCCGAACGATCCCTACAAATGGGTCGCGGTCAGCGGTCGTGCAGAGCTCACAGAGGAGGGCGCGGATCAGCAGATCGACAAGCTGGCGAAGAAGTACCTCGGGCAGGACGAGTACCCCTGGCGTAACCCGGGAGAGACGCGAGTGAAGGTCCTGATCGAGCCCGAGAAAGTCGACGCGAGCGGCTTCCAGGACTAGGCCGCGTCAATAGGATCGGCGGGTGAGCGTCGATCCCTCTGCAGAGGTTGCTGCCGTCGCAGAACGGTTGCGCGGTGAACGATCCGTGCCGGGAGTCCTCAGCGTGACCGCGCGGAGTCTCGTCGACCTCCTGGACGCCCAGGGCTGCACGATCTCGCGCGTCATCGGCGATCTGCTCGTCGACCTCATCCAGCATCGCCGCGCGGGAGAGCCTGACTCGCTCGGGCATGGCTACCTGATCTCCGACTATCCCCTGACGCGTGAAGTGATCGAGTTACGCGAGCCGCGGACGGTCTTCCTCGCCGATCCCGACGCAGATGAGAACGAAGCGACGCTGCTGCGAACACTCGGTTTCGACTCCCTGTTGATGGTCCCGATCGAAGCCGGGGACCGCGCCTGGGGTCTGGTAGAAATTTACGGCGATCAAGGGCGCCGGTTCGGGGATCCGGACGTCGAACTGGTCACGGGCGTTGTCCAACAGGTCGGGGAATGCGTGGGGCAGCTCGAGCAGCGCGGCTGACTCCATGGGCGTGACGATCTGCGATGTGGGGCCCCGCGATGGGCTCCAGAACGAGCCAGAGACGCTTGCGCCGCACCTCCGCGCCGAGCTCGTGAACAGACTCGCGCGCGCGGGCCTGCCACGGATCGAGGCGGCCAGCTTCGTGCGGCCGGACGCGGTCCCACAGATGGCTGGGGCAGAAGAGGTTGTCGTGGCCATCGAGCGACGAGCGGGCACGGAATACGCGGGGCTCGCGCTCAACGAAAAGGGCTACGAACGTCTCGCCGCAAGCGGCCTCGACCGTGTCAACTTCACGCTCGCCGCGACGCAGAGCTTCAGCAGGCGCAACGCGAACCAGTCAGTCGAAGAAGCTCGGGCCGTCGCGCAGCGCGTGATCGAGCGCTCGGAGCTTCC
>WNFZ01001440.1_pt1 | contig 35117 bp, 30 predicted proteins | sample 5400081 | NCBI WGS metagenome assembly WNFZ01 (sample SAMN13153365, study PRJNA577476) | soil metagenome | isolation source: 80 cm soil or saprolite under grassland replicate 1 | place: USA:California | collected 2016-06-15 | reverse complement strand
GAAAGCGCGTACCGGGCCGGTGCCCGCCGCGCCGGCTGGGACATCGCCCGGTTCGCCTGCCCCGGCGGGATCACCGACCCGCAACTGCGGGTCACGCACGGCTGACCCCAGGACCCGCAAGGGCATCTCCCGCACGCACATTGAGTCGGATCTGCGGATCTCCTTCGCCTGGTGCACCGAACGGCACCTGGACCCGCTTTCGGCGCGGCGGGCACATCGACCGATTTGCGCCGTCGGCGTTGCGGGGGTCGGGGAGTTAGACGATGAGCGTCGGTTCGTCGGGTGCGGACAGGCTCAATACGGCGCCGACGACCGCGGGCGAGGCGGTGATCCTCGCCTCGAGTGCCCGCAGCCGCACGGCCAGGTGTGACTCGGTGTCATCGCCGGCCAGATCGACGTCGGCGATGACCGAGACCATCCGCGGCCCGACGATCTCCAGCCGCAGGTAGGTCACCCGGGCGACCTCCGGCGCGTCCAGCAGGGCCTGGAGGGTGGCCGCGCGCACGCGGGGATCGGCTTCCTGGCCGATCAGGAACCGCCGGTTGCGGTTGATCAGGACGACCGCGACGACGGCGAGCAGCGTGCCGACCAGGATCGATCCGACGGCGTCCGGGATAGCGGAACCGGTCAGCTGGTGGGCGGCCAGGCCGGCGGTCGCGATGACCAGACCGGTCAGCGCGGCGGTGTCTTCGGCGACGACCGCCCGCAGGGTGGGATCGGAGGTGGCCAGGACGTGCTCGATGAGGTCCCGTCCCATCGACGCGGCCTCGGGTCGGGCCTGCCGGAGGGACTGCGCTAGCGAGAAGCTCTCCAGGACGAAGGAGACGGCGAGCACCGCGTACCCGACGGCGAAGTCGCTGGCCGGCTCCGGCCGCAGGAGCTCCTCAACGCCGTGCGTGATGGACACCGCCGCGCCGGCAACGAACAACCCGATCGCCGCAAACAGCGACCAGACGTAGGCCTCCCGGCCGTGGCCGAGCGGATGCTGCTGGTCGGGCGGGCGGCGGGACCGCCCGGTGGCGATCGCCAGGAACACCTCGTTGCCCGCGTCCGCCCAGGAATGCGCCGCCTCGGCCAGTATCGACGCCGACCCGGTCACCACCGCGGCGACCGACTTCGCTACGGCAATCAGGACGTTGGCGCCGAAGGCCACGAGCACCGTAGTGAGACTCTGCGACCCGAGCGGACCCTGCGACCCCGGCACCGACGCGAACAGGTCGCCGGACCCGCCGCCGACACCGGGTACCGGAGCCTGCTCGCCGTCCTGCTGGTGCCTCATCGGCAAGTGCTAACACACTTCGAGCCAACACCGGGTAATGGCAGCCCGGAGCTGGTACGCGTGCGGTGAGTCTGCGACCCGGCTGGGACGGGCCTTGCCGGTGCACCGCACCGTGTGATCGGGCCGCGACCGGGCGAGGTGGCCGGGCCGGCCTGTCGCGCTCAGCCGGGTGCGGGTGCGAGGTGGTCACGAAGTTCCTGGCCCGTGTCGACGTGCTGCGGCACCTGGCCGGCGACCTCGGCCTCACCGCGGGGCAGCTCGCCCTGGCCTGGCTGCTTGCCCCGGGGCCGGGACATCGTCCCATTCCCGGATCGCGACACCCCCGACCGGATCGCGCAGAACGCCGCCGCGGCCGACGCGGCGTTGGACGAGCAGGACCTGCGCCGCCTCGAACACCTCGTCGCCGGGCCGGCCTGGGCCGGCGACCGCACCTCCTTCGCCGCACCCGTCATCGCCCGCATCCGGAGCACCTGAGCTCGAACGTCGAGCGGTGCGGTCCAGGAACGTGATCAGGATCTGCCCTCATCATCCGACCAGCCAGTCGGTGATGTTCAGCTGGTCGGCGACCGGCGCGTCGTCCGGGCGAGTGGGATGTGCACTGTCTGGTACGGCGGGGGCTGGACCTGGGTGACCGCCACCGTGGTTCAACTCCTTGCGGCGAAGGAGAGGCCGCCTGCGGCGAGGGCTTGGCGGAGTTGTTCGATCGCCTTTGGGCCTACGCCGTGCATTCGGCCGAGCTCCGTCTCGCTGACCTGGGTGAGTTGTTCCAGGCTTGTGTATCCGGCGGCGGCGAGGGCTCGTTGTGCCGGCTTGGCGAGCCCGGACGGCAGGTTCCGGTGCTCAGGGTCCTGTTGCTCGGCCATGCGTGGCGCCTCCTCGTTGGTGGGGTGCCTGACGTTCGTCTGTGGCGGTGCGCAATCCGTTGCGTGTTGGGCCGGCTTAGCCGGCACCGGCATGGCGGGGGTCAACCGGAGGCGGCCGGTGGGGCGGCGCGGGCGTCTACGTACTCAGCCATCGCGCTGCCGCTCCTTGGCCTCCGGTCCTGGTGGGTGTCACCGGGGTGACGTCCACCCGGTAGTAGTACGGAGCGGCGGCCGGAAACTCATCCCTCGCCCGGGAGTGTCCGGCGAACCGCGCGAGGCGGTTCAGGACGGGAGCGCGGCGCCGGTGCCGACGGGCAGGTCGAACAGCGGGAACAGCCGCTCGGCGTCGAGGTAGGTCGTCGTCCCGGCGATCAGCCCGTCCGAGAGCTCGATGACGACGAGCGCGAACGGCTCGTAGCGGCCGTCCGGGCCACCCGGCCGGTACTGCCCGAACGCCGGCGAACCGTTGGCCACGGTCGGCACCAGACGAGCGCCGTCGCAGGGCCGCCCAGCCGCGAGCAGCGCCCGTCGGATGTCGGCTCGGCCGCACAGCCACCACCGGAAGGGCGGCATGGACATGGTGGCGTCCTCACGCAACAGCGCCACCAGGGCCTCGACGTCGTAGCGCTCGAAGGCGTCGCAGTAGCGGGACAGGAGCTGCCGTTGATCCTGGTTCATCGGCTGGAACGGCTCGGCGGGGGCGATATGGAACGTTCTGAGCCTCGCGCGGGCACGTTGCAGAGCGCTGGTGACCGACGCGACCGTGGTACCCAGCAGCCGTGCGACCTCGTCCGCCTGCCAGCACAGGACCTCGCGCAAGATCAGCACTGCCCGCTGCCGGGGCGGCAGGTGTTGCAGTGCGGCGACGAACGCCAGGCGGATCGTCTCGCGCTGCGCGGCCAGCTCCGCCGGGTCACCCCCGGCAGGCAGCACCCGGCTGTCCGGGATCGGCTGGATCCAGGCACCCTCGGGCAGCGGTACGCCCAGGTCGGAGCCGGCCCGTGCGGCCGGACCGAGGTCCATCGCGCGGGCGCGGCGTTGTGCACTGCGCAGCATGTCCAGGCAGATGTTGGTCGCGATGGTGTACAGCCACGACCGCAGCGGCGCCCGGTCCTCATCGAACCGATCGAGACTCCGCCAGGCACGCACCAGGGTCTCCTGCACGGCGTCCTCCGCCTCGAACGCCGAGCCCAGCATCCGGTAGCAGTACCCGACCAGCTCAGCCCGGAACTGCTCCAGCCGAAGATCCATCCCCACCGGATCAAGCATGCCGCCCCGGCGACCATCCGCAGCCGAGAGCGCAGTCATCCGAGAACAACCTCCCCAGGACCGGCAACACAGGCGACAGTACCGGCCGGCTCCACCCCGTCAGGTGATCTCCTCAGGCGGGTGAGTCGGCGGTGGCGAGGAACTGGGTGGCGGCAAGCTCGGCGTACAGCGGGTTGGTGGCGACCAGTTCGGTGTGGGTACCGAACGCGCGGACCCGCCCGGCGTCCATCACGATGATCCGGTCCGCCATGGTGACGGTGGACAGCCGGTGCGCAACCACCAGGACGGTGGTCGTGCGCGCCGCGTCGGCGATCGTGTCGCGCAGCGCGGCCTCGTTGACCGCGTCCAGCTGCGAGGTGGCCTCGTCCAGCAGCAGCAGCCGGGGCCGACGCAGCAGCGCGCGGGCGATGGCGACGCGTTGGCGTTCCCCGCCGGACAGTTTGGTGCCGCGGTGTCCGACGTGGGTGTCCAGCCCGTCCGGTAGTTGGGCCACCAGGGCTTGCAGCCGGGCGGTGGCGAGCACGGCGCGCAGCTCATCGCCGCTGGCATCAGGCGCTGCGTAGGTCAGGTTCTCCCGCAGCGTGCCGGACAGGACCGGCGCGTCCTGCTCCACATAGCCGATCTGGGCCCGCAGCGCCGGGATCGGCCAGTCCCGCACCTCGGTACCGTCGAGCAGGACCAGACCGGATTCTGCCTCGTAGAACCGTTCGATCAGCGAGAACACGGTGGTCTTGCCGGCGCCCGACGGCCCGACGAACGCGGTCATCCCGCCCGGCTCGATGGCGAAGCTCACCCCGTGGTGCACCAACGGCAACTCCGGCCGGTACCGGAAAAGCACCTCCTGGAACGCGACCGCGGCCGGCCCCGGCCTTGCCGTCGGCGGCTGCGTCTGCGGGTCGTCGGGCTCGACGGGCAGTGCCTGCGCCTCGCAGATGCGGGCCACGGCGGCGGAGCCGACCTGGTACTCGCCGATCGCGGAGACCAGCTGGTTGATCGGCGGCATCAGGTAGTACACGTACAGCAGGAACGCCACCAGCGTGGCCACGGTGATCGCGTGGGAGGCGACCCTGGTGCCGCCGATCGACAGCACCGCGATGATCGCCACCTGGATCGCCAGACCACCGGTGTTGCCCGCCAGCGCCTCCCACTTGGCGGCCCGGACGCTGGCCGCCCACGCCTCGGTCGCGGCCGCCTGCACCCGTTGCCCCTCCCGGTGCTCGGCGCCGGACGCCTTGACGGTGCGGAACGCGCCGAACACGCGCTCCAACGCCGCGCCCATCATCCCCACCGACTCCTGAGCGCGGCGGGCGGCCCGGTTGATCCGGGGTACAACCTGACCAATCACCCCGGCGGCCAGGCCCAGCGCCGCCAGCGTCACGGCGAGCAGGACCGGGTCGAGCAGCCCCATCATCGTGATCGTCGCGGCCAGGGTGATGATCCCGGTGACCCCGCCGACCAGCGAATCGGTGGTCACCTCCCGCAGCAGCGTGGTGTCCGCGGTCACCCGCGACATCAGATCGCCCGGCTCGCTGCGGTCCACCGCGGCGATGCGTAGCCGCAGCAGCCGGCCCACCAGACCGAGCCGGGCGGTGAGCACCACCGACTCGGCGGTACGGCGCAGCACAAAGCTGCCCACCGCTCCGATCCCGGCGTTGGCCAGCACCAGACCGGTCATCACCAGCACCGCCCCGCTCACCGGCCGGTGCGACCCCAGCTGCTCGATCAACCGCCGGGCCACCAGCGGCAACGCCAGCCCGGTCGCCGCCGTCGCCAGACTCAACACACCACCCGCGACCAGGGTCCAGCGGTGCGGGCGCACGTAACCCAGCAGAACCCGCCACGCGGCCGGGGCCCGGTACTCACCCAACATGGCCTCCACGGCCGTACGGTACGGCGCGGGCCGATGGCGATGTCCACCCAGTAGCGGCGGGTGGTGTCGCTGACCAGGTCGGTCCGGCGGGCGGCCTGGAAATACCTCGGCAGGAGGCGGCGGTGTCGTTCTGACCGGCCATCATCGTGGGTCCCGTCGCAGCGGGTGATCGTCGGGCACCTCGACGAGCACGATGCGCACGCCGTCCGGGTCCTCGATCCACATCTCCACGAGCCCCCACGGCTCCACTCGTGGCGGCCGCACGACGCTCACTCCCGCCGCGAGGAGCCGTTCCTGCTCGGCCCGACTGTCCCGGACCTGGAGCCAGAGGGCCAGCGTCTGTCCGGGGCCACCGTCGGATCGTCCTGAGATCTCGAGAAGCCCCTGCCCGAGGAAGAACACCAGGCCCGGGTCGTCGGAAGGCCCGAACTCGCGGTAGACCGCCAGGCCCAGGATGTCGCGGTAGAAGCGGCGGCTGCGATCAGGGTCGGTCGGACGCAGCAGGATCCGGCTGCTGAGAACCTCCATGTCCACGATCCTGCCGCTGTCAGTGCCGGACGAGCCATTCCGCCCAGGCGGTCTTGCCGTGGCGGCCGCCCGGGCAGGTCTGCGGACCGCCTGCCCGCAGGGCGAAGCCGGGTAGCCGCAGGCCCACAATCCGGCGCCTGATGCCACGCGCGGCCTGGTACTGCCGGGCCAACTCGACCAAGGTCAGGGTCTCCGGTCCGCCGAAGCCCGGGCGGTCGCCCCCCGGTCCCGCCGCGACGCACTCGACCACGTACTCGGCGAAGTCAGCGGAGTCGCAGGGCTGCATCTCCAGATTTGACGGCAGCGGCCAGATCCGTCGCCTCGCCATGGTGTCCAGCATGCGGGCGAGCAGCCAGTAGAACCCGGTCGCCGGCACGATCGAGCAGGGCAGCGCGCTGTCACGGACGAGGTTCTCGGCGGTCGCCTTCAGCCGTGAGTACGGAAACCGGGACTGCTGAACACCGACGATCGAGACGTGCAGGAAGTGTTGGACGCCGGCCTGCGTCGCCGCGTCGAGGAGCCGCCGGGTCCCGTCGATGTCGACCTCTGGCGGACTGCGGAAGAAGTCACCCAGCCGCAGGTAGCCACGCCGGGCGGCCGGGGAAAGAGTGGCCGCATGGACCACCGTCGGTGCCCCGGCCACGGCCTCGGAGACGCCCGCGCCGGTGCTGAGGTCTCCCTGGATCCAGTCGACATCCGGATCCTGGCCGGGAATCCGTGCCAGGATCCGGACCCGGTCACCCCGCGCCTTCAGTAGCCGGACGACGTCCTGGCCGAGGTGGCCGGTACCGCCGGTGACCAGCACGTCATCCACCTTCTGGCCCTCCCGTCAGGAGCATGTCCGGGATCGACGATCGCGCTCGCCTCAGTCCGGCCCGGTGGGTCCTTCTCACCCTTCGCCCCCATGACGAGACAGTGTCGCCGGACGTGACACGGACCGCGATGGCCGTGACGTCGAACGCCTGGCCGACCCGCGCCGCTACGCAAGGGATCGCGAGCCGCCGTCAGGATCCGGTGGTCGTGGCGCGGTCGCAGACAGTGAGCGCGTTGGGCCCGCCACGCGTGCTGGCCTGCGGTAGGCGCGTGACCATAGCGACGCTGCGTTACAATCGCCGCGAGGCCACTACATGCGTGTGCAGCTGCTCGGGGGGTTCGGCGTCGAGGTCGACGGTCAGGGCGTCGACGCCGCTCGGTGGCGGCTGCGCAAGGCGCGGACCGTGGTCAAGCTGCTCGCTCTGGAACCTGACCAGCGGCTGCATCGGGAGTATCTGCTTGATCTGCTCTGGCCGGACCTTCCGCCGCCGGCCGCCGCGAACAACCTGCATCAGGCCCTCCATGTGGCCCGGCGGGCGCTCATGGGGCAGGGAGCCGACGGTCTGCTGGAGTTGCGGGACCGCGTCGTCGTCCTCCGGCCAGACGGGCTCGTCGAGGTGGACGCGGCGCGCTTCCGTGCGCTGGCGAAGGCGGCGCTGGACAGCGGCGACCTGAACGGGCTCCGGGCAGCCGACGCCGAGTACGGTGGCGAGCTGCTGCCCGAGGACCGGTACGAAGTGTGGGCGCGCAGCCCCCGCGCCGAACTCCATGCCCTGCGCCGGGACGTCCTCGTTCACCTGGGCGACCGGTTGCGTGCCGCTGGGCGCCTCGCGGAGGCGGAGGCGGCTCTGGAAGGCGCGTTGGCGCGGGACCCGCTGCACGAGCCGGCGCTGCGGTCTCTGCTGCTGGTGCTGGCCGAGGAGGGGCGGCGGTCGGCGGCGCTACTACGGTATGAGCGGGCGCGGGACGACCTGCGTTCGGCGTACGGGACTGACCCCGATCCGGAGACGCGGCGGCTCTACCGGAATCTCCTGGCAGGCAGCGCGGACACCGCGGCGACGACACCTCGCGAGTCTCCGGCGGCGAGGCGACACAACCTGCCGCCCGCGGTCACCAGCTTCGTCGGACGGGAACGGGAGCTCGCCCAGGTGCACCGGCTCCTGCAACGCACCCGGTTGCTCACACTGACCGGCCCCGGTGGCGCCGGCAAGACCCGGCTCGCGCAGGAGGCCGCCCGGGTCGAGGCAGCGACGGTGCCGGACGGCGCCTGGCACGTCGACCTGGTTCCGGTCCGTGACCGGCGCCTGGTCACCGACACCGTGGCCGTCGCGATCGGGATTCCCCCGGCCGCGGGGCGGGACCCGCTGCGTGCCCTGACGCTCCAGCTCGCCCGCCGCCGGCTTCTGGTGATCCTGGACAACTGCGAGCACCTGCTTCCGGAGTGCGCCCGGGTCGCCACCGCCCTGCGCGCGCAGTGCCCGGGCGTGTCGGTGCTGGCGACAAGCCGGGAACCGCTGCATGTCGAGGGCGAGGTCGTGTGTCGGGTCCCCTCGCTGGCGCTGCCCGAGCCGGGGGCCGAGTTCGACCCGCAGACGGTGGCCGGCCTGGCGTCGGTACGGTTGTTCCTCGACCGCGCGCGCGACTACAGACCGGACCTCGCTCTGGACCGGACCAACACGGGCGCCGTGGTGGAGATCTGCCGACGGCTCGACGGGATGCCGCTGGCGATCGAGCTCGCCGCAGCGCGAACGGCGCACCTGGAGCCAGCGGAGATCGCCGAGCGGCTCGGCGACGCGTTGTCCGTCCTCGGCCGCCACGGCACGGCGACCCGGCACGGGACCCTGCGCGCCGCCCTGGAGTGGAGCCACGACCTGCTCACGGTGGAGGAGCAGTGTCTGCTGCGCCGGCTCGCGGTTTTCGAGGGCGGCTGCACGCTGGTGGCCGGGGAACGGGTTTGCGCCGGCGATCCGGTGCCTCGGGACGAGGTCCTCGACGTGCTCGGTCGGCTCGTCGACAAGTCCCTGGTCCAGGTGGCCCGCGATGGTGGTCGGTCGCGGTACCGGCTGCTGGAGACGGTCCGGCAGCTGGCCACCGAGCGGCTCGACAGGGCTGGGGAGACCCGCAGGCTGCGAGACGCGCACGCCAGGTTCTTCCGGGAGCTGGCGCACGACCACGACCTGGACCGGTCCTCGGGCGTGGCCGTGGAGCGAACCCAGCTGCTTGACGTCGAGCACGACAACCTGCGCGCAGCGTTGGCGCACTCGCTGCAGACCGCCCCGAACGAGGCGTTAGCGCCGGCGGTCGGTCTCTGCCGGTTCTGGGTGGCGCGTGGGCGCTACGTCGAGGGCGCCGACTGCCTGCGCCGTACGCGTCGCCGGCCTCGCCGAACAGGCACGCCGGCTGTTCGGCGCGATGCGCCGCCGGCGGGGCGAGGAGCGCGCCGCCGCGTGCTCGCCGAGGCCGCTAAGGCGCGCTAAGGCCCTGCTCAGCCCTCGCCCCTACCGTCCGGACCAACGAAGCGGCTGGACGGGGAGGAGAACCGCCATGGCTCGGACAGGAACGCGCGCGGAGGCGGTCGGCGAGGCCACACTGGGCGAGCTGGCCGAGGCCCTGCACGGGGAGCTGGTGACGCCGGCGAGCGAGCAGTACGACCAGGCCCGGTCGATCTGGAACGCCGCGCACGACGCCCGCCCGGCGGTCATCATCCGCTGCGCCGGCGTGTCCGATGTGGTGCGCGGGGTGGAGTTCGCCCGCAGCGAGGGACTTCCCCTCGCGGTACGCGGTGGCGGCCACAGCATCCCGGGCTTCTCCACCACCGATGGAGGGGTCGTTCTGGACCTCTCGCCCATGAAGGGCATCCGAGTCGATCCGGCTGCCCGCCGCGCCGTCGCGCAGGCGGGCTGCCTGTGGAGCGACCTCGACCACGAAACACAAGCCTTCGGGCTCGCCCTGACCGGGGGGCTGGTGTCGACGACGGGGATCGCCGGGTTCACCCTCGGCGGCGGCCTCGGCTGGCTGGTCCGGCGCTGCGGCCTGACCTGCGACAACCTGGTCGGCGCCGACCTCGTCACGGCGTACGGACAACTCGTGCACGCCAGTGCGGAGGAGCATCCTGACCTGTTCTGGGCGCTCCGCGGCGGCGGCGGCAACTTCGGGGTGGTCACCGCGTTCGAGTACACCCTGCACGCCGTGGGCCCCACGGTGTTCTCCGGCGCGGTCTTCTACCCCGCGGAGGCGGTCGAGGACCTGCTCCGCGGCTACCGCGAGGCCTGCGCGGAGGCCGCCGACGAGTTGACCACGGTGGTCAACCTCACCACCGCCCCGCCTGCGCCGTTCCTACCCGAGGCGGTGCACGGCACGCCGATCGTCGCGGTCCTCGGCATGTGGTCCGGCGCGCCGGATGACGGGGACGCCGCCACCCGTCCGTTCCGCCGGCTTGCCGAGCCGGTGGTGGACCTGTTCGGGCCGATGCCCTACCGGGCCATGCAGTCCCTCATCGATCCGCTCTACCCTCGGGGCCTGCACAACTACTTCCATTCGGCGTTCGTGCCCGCCCTCGATGACCGTGTGGTGCAGGCGCTGACGGACTCCCACCAGCAGGTCCCCAACCCGCTCGCTGAGCTGCACGTGCACCACCTCGGCGGCGCGATGGGCCGGGTGCCCTCGAACGCGACCGCATTCGCCACCCGCGACCAGGACTTCATCGTCAATATCGTTGGTCGCACACCGGCGGCGGAGGGTTTCGACACCGCACGGGGCTGGGCGCGAGGTGCCACCGACGCGCTGGGTTCGGGCGCCGCGGCGTACGTCAACTTCACCGGCGAGGCCGCCGAGGACCGGGTCCGGGCGTCCTACCCGGCCGCGACGTACGAGCGGCTGGTCAACGTCAAGGACCGCTACGACCCGGACAACCTGTTCTGCCTGAACCAGAACATCCAGCCGTCCAAGGCCCCCCGTTGGTGACGAAGACCGCGTGGTAGGAGCCCACGGCCTGTTATGTGATGTCGCGTTTGACGCTTGTGGTCAGGGCCGCGGTGGTAAAGGCGGCGGCGTAGCCGAGTAGGACCAGGGCGGCGGCCCACTGGGGTAGCCCGTTGTTGGTTCCGTTGGGGATGCGGCCGATGGCGGTGCCGGCGGAGAATGGCAGCCATCGGCTGAGGCCGCTGCCGAGTAGTTGGCCGAGGATGCCTTCGACGAGGGCGAGCCAGGCCAGTGCGGCGGCGATGGCGGCGGCCATGTTGCGGATGAGTGCGCCGACGCCGACGCCGATGGCGGCGAAGGCCGCGTTCCAGGCGATGCCGCCGGCGAGGGTGCGCCACAGTTCGGTGTCGGACCAGTTCAGGGAGCCGCCTCTGCCTGCCAGCCAGAGCCCGGTCGTGGCCAGGGCGGTGAGCGCGCCGGCAAGTCCGAATCCGAGCCCGAGGAGGGTGTAGACGCCGGCTTTGGCGGCGATGACCGGGCCGCGGCGCGGGGTGATCAGGTAGGTGTCGGTGATGGTCTTGTGCCGGTATTCGGCCGCGACGGCCATGATGCCGAGCACGAGCGCGAACAGGGACGTCAGGCCGAGGTGGGCGACGGCGCCGGTCGCGGTAGCCGGGTCGTGGGTGTCGTTCCTGGCGGCCAAGCCGGTGGCGCCGGCGATGATGACTACCTGCGCCGCGGCGAGCAGCAGCCACGGGCTGCGGGTCGTGCGTAGTTTGAGCCACTCGTTGTTGATCAAGCTGGTCATGGTTGGGTTGACTTCCTCCGGCGTTGGCCTTCAGCGGGGGTCGGCGGGGATGGTGGCGCTGTCCCGGCGGGTAGCCGGGGTGTCGGTCAGGCGCAGGAACGCCGCCTCCAGGGATGTGCCGGCCGCTGCCAGCCGGTCCAGCGGGCCGGCGTAGCGCAGCCGGCCCTGGTGGATGATGACGACGTGGTCGACGGTCTGGGCGACTTCGGCGAGCAGGTGGCTGGAGACGATCACGGTGCGGCCCCGGCGGGCGAGGTCGCGCAGCAGTTCACGCAGCCAGGCCATGCCGGCGGGATCGAGCCCGTTGCCGGGTTCGTCGAGGACGAGCACCCGCGGGTCACCGAGCAGCGCCGCGGCGAGGGCGAGGCGTTGGCGCATGCCCAGGGAGTAGCCGCCAACGCGTCGGTGTGCCTGGTCGGTCAGGCCGACCTGGTCGAGCACGTCGTCGATGCGGCTGGTGGGTAGGCCGATGCCCTGGGCGGCGATGCGCAGGTGGTCGCGGCCACGGCGGCCGGGGTGGAAACCGGTCGCCTCCAGCACGGCTCCGACCGTGCGTCGCGGATGCGCGATCTGTGCGTAGCGGTGCCCGCCGATGAGCGCCTCGCCGGCGCTGGGCCGGACCAGTCCCAGCATCATGCGCAGGGTGGTGGTCTTGCCGGCGCCGTTGGGGCCGAGGAATCCGGTCACCTGCCCCGGTGGCACGTCGAAGGTCAACTCCTGCACGGCCCGTACCGTGCCGAAGCGTTTGTCCAAGCCGCGGACCGAAACATCGGTAGTCGTTGCCATGCCGTACGTCCTGTTCCTGATCGTTTCGGTGCGGCCGGGAGACCGTCCGCCGTGGATCGCCCCATGATCGCGGTCGGGGCCTATCGGGGTCGTCGTCCGGCCGCGGCATCTTCTGCCTACCGCGGGTGCGGTACCGCCGGTACCGCGCCGACGCGACGCGGGCCGCCGCGCTCGGCGCCTACGGTGGTGGCGTGACGCTGTTGGGTCGGCTGCGCGCCGCGCGCGCCCAGCATCCGCACGCGGATGTCGCGGTCGCGGTGGTGATGTTCGCGGTGACGCTGGTGACCACCGCGGCCGGCCCGTCCGGTGGCCGGCTGGACCCGACCGCGGTGGCGATCGCGGCGCTGGCCTGCGGTGTGTTGGTGGCCCGGCGCCGGCTTCCGTTCCTGGTCCTGCTGGTCAGCGCGGTCGCGGCCGAGGCCTACCTGGTGCGCTACCAGGGCCACCACGGCGAGATGGTGCTCGCCGCGCCGCTGATCGCGCTGTACGGGGTCGCCGAGGCGTCCAGCCGCCGTCACTCGTTGGTCATCGGCGTGCTTGCCGTGCTGGCGCTGGCCGGCATCCACATGCTCCTCAAGCCGTCCTCGCCGCTGGGCGCGGACAATCTTGCCCTTGCCGCGCTGGGCGGGCTCGCCGTCGCCGGTGGTGACGCCTCCCGCAGTCGGCGTGCCTACCTCGCCGAGGTGGAGGCGCGCGCGCGGCACGCGGAAGCCGACCGGGAGGCCGAAGCGGCGCGCCGCGTCACCGACGAACGGCTGCGGATCGCGCGTGACCTGCATGACGTGGTCGGCCACCACCTGGCGCTGATCCACGTACAGGCGGGGGTCGCCAGCCATGTGCTCGACGACCCGCCCGCACAGGCCCGGGAGGCGCTGGCGCACATCAGCGCGGCGAGCAAGCAGGCGCTGGGTGAGCTGAGCGACACGATCGGCCTCCTGCGCCAACCCGGCGAGCAGGCCGCCCCCACCGAACCGATCACCGGGCTGGCCGGGGTCCAGGAGCTACTTACCTCCTTCCGCCGTTCCGGCCTGACCATCACCGAACACGCCGACGGCCCGGTCCGGCCGATCGCGGTCGGCGCCGACCTGACCGCCTACCGGGTCATCCAGGAATCGCTGACCAACGTCTGCAAACACGCCGGTCCGACCACGGTCGCGCTGCGCCTGACCTACCGGCCGGAGGTGTTGCGGATCGTCATCGACAACAACGCCGCCGCCGACCCGGCCCAACGCCAGGAGAGTCGGGCCCAGGCCGGGACAACCGAGGGGAAATTCGGCACCCAGACCGGTACGGATCCGGGACCGTCGGCGCACGCCACCAACGGGCACGGCATCGTGGGCATGCGCGAACGCGTCACCGCCCTCGGCGGGAGCCTGCACGCCGGCCCGAGACCCGACGGCGGATACCGTGTCAGCGCGGTCCTGCCGCTGGTGGCCCGGAGTCCCGGATGACGATCCGGGTACTCCTCGCCGACGACCAACCCCTGCTGCGCGGCGGCTTCGCCGTCTTCATCAACTCCGCCCCCGACCTCGCGGTGGTCGGCGAGGCCGCCACCGGACGCCAGGCCGTCGACATGGCCAGAACGACCCGCGCCGACGTGGTCCTCATGGACATCCGCATGCCCGACCTGGACGGACTGGCCGCCACCCGGCTGATCACCGCCGATGAGGACCTCGCCGGCGTACGGGTGCTGATCCTGACCACCTTCGAGATCGACGAATACGTGTTCCAGGCGCTACGCGCCGGAGCCAGCGGCTTCCTCGGCAAGAGCGCCGACCCCGACCAGTTGCTCGACGCGATCCGCACCGTGCACCACGGCGACGCGCTGCTCTCACCCGCGGCGACGAAGACCCTCATCGCCCGCTTCCTCGCTCAACCCGACCACACCCGCCCACCCGCGCACGGCACCATGGCGACACTCACCGACCGGGAGCGCGAAGTCCTCGCGCTGGTGGCCACCGGCATGACCAACGAAGAGATCGCCAACCACCTCACCGTCAGCGCACACACCGTCAAGACCCACGTCAACCGAGCCATGACCAAACTCGGCGCCCACGACCGCGCCCAACTCGTGATCGCCGCGTACGAAACCGGACTCATACAACCCTCCGGACAGCCACCCAGGTAGCCGCCAAGCCCTGCCTCGGCCCACCCGCGGCCCTCAATCTGCTGCTCCGCACGGCCGGCGCCCACCCCGGCGGACGGCATCGGCGGGCGGGACGGCGAGCGGTGGTCAGGTGGTCAGTGCCGCCCGCGCCTGGGCGACCCGGATCGCTTTGGACAGCGTGCCCACGTCGTAGGCGCCGTGGTGGCGTTGCCCGTTGACGAAGAACGTCGGCGTGCCGGCCACGCCGCTCCCGTCGGCCGACTCGACGTCCTCGGCGATCCGGGAGGCGCCGGTGTGTCGGCGCAGGTCCTGCCGGAACCGGTCCGCATCCAGCCCCAACTCCTCGCCGTAGCGGAGCAGGTCGGGGGCGGCCAGCGCGTCCTGGTGGGTGAGCAGCAGGTCGTGCATCCGCCAGAACGCGTCCTGCCCGGCCGCAGCTTCTGCCGCCTCGGCGGCGAGCTGTGCCCGGGGGTGGACGTCGTTGAGCGGGAGGTGCCGCCAGACGTAGCGGACGTCGCCGAAGCCGGCGACGATCTCGCGGACCACCGGCTCGGCCTCGCCGCAGTGCGGGCACTCGAAGTCGCCGTACTCCACCACGGTGACCAGAGCGTCTGCCGGGCCGCGGATGTGATCCCGGTCGGGGTCCACCGGCAGTTGCAGGTCGAGGAGGCCCTCGGTGGTGCCGAGCAGCGCCCGGTGCTTGAGCCGGGTCGGCAGCAGCGCGGTCACCCGGAACACCGCCCAGGCCAGGACCGACGCGCCAAGGGCCGCGCTGAGTACGCCGAGCTTCGCCTCCTCGAGTTGACCGCCGGTGAAGGCCAGCGTCGCGATCAGCAGCGACACGGTGAAGCCGATGCCGGCGATCGCACCGCCGCCGGCCACCGCCGCCCAGCCGACCGGCGGGCGCAGCAGACCCCGGCTCAGGGTGCTGACCAGCCACGCGGTGCCGAGGATCCCGATCGGCTTGCCGGCGACGTAGCCGATCAGGATCCCGAGCGTGATCGGCGAGGTGTACGCCTGGGACAGGAAGTCCGCGGTGATCGTGATTCCGGCGTTGGCGAGCGCGAACAGCGGGACGATCACGTAGCTGGTCCAGGGGTGGTAGAGCTGCTGCAGCCGCTCGTTCGGCGAGATCGCCGACGCCACCCCACCGCGCGCCGACTGCGCCAGCTCCGGCGTCGGCTGCTCCCGGAACAGCCGGAACAGGTCCGACGCTCGCTCCAGGTCGCCGCGGGCGGCCGGATAGGCGTAGGTGAGCAACCCGAAGGCCAGGCCGACCACGACCGGTTCGACACCCGACCTGAACAGCGCAACCCACACCGCCGCGCCGAGCAGGGCGTACACCATTCCATACCGGACACCGGCGGCGCGGACGAGCAGCGCCACCGCGAAGACGCCGGCCGCGGCCAGCAGCGGCCGCGGCTCGACCTGCCCGCTGTAGACGATCGTGATGACCACCAGCGCGACCAGGTCGTCGACCACGGCGACAGTGAGCACGAAGACCCGTAGCTGCTCCGGGAGGCGCCGCCCAACCAGCACCAGCATCCCGAGGGCGAAGGCGGTGTCCGTGGACATCGCCGTCCCCCACCCGTGCGCCGACGGGCGGCCCGCGTTCACCGCGAGGTAGATGCCGACGGGCACCACCATCCCGCCGATGCCCACCAGCACCGGCAGCGTGACCCGGCGCCGGTCCCGGAACTCACCCAGATCGAACTCGCGGCGTGCCTCGAGCCCGATGACGAAGAAGAAGAACGTCATCAACCCGCTGTTCACCCAGCCGCGCAGGTCCTGCGCCAGTTCCCAGCCCCCGAGCCGGACCGACAGCTCGGTCGCCCAGACACCCGCGTACCCGGACGGGTCGATGTTGGCCCAGGCCAGCGCGGCCAGCGTCGCGCCCAGCAGCACCCGCGCGCTGCCTGTCTCGGTACGCAGGAACATCCGCAGCGGCGGCCGCAGGTTGCGCGCCCACGCCGTGCGTCCGGAAAGCGGCGCGGTCTGCACAGGCGGCTCGGTCACACCCGCATTGTGCCGACATACCGCCGGCCCGGCGCCGCCCACCGCATCCACCCGCGGCCCCTGATCAGCCCGATCGGAGCCGAGATCGTGGCCGGGCCTCACCGACGGCCAGCATCCCGGCTGGTGGTCGGTGACTGTGGTGACCCACCGCGGGTGATGAGCTGTTACGGGGATGTCGGGGAGGGGTTCGAGGGGGCCGGCGTGGGCGAGGGAAGCGTGGCGGTGGGCGTGGTGGAGCTCTGACCCGGTGTCGCGGTCGGCGGCTTCACGGTCGGTGGGGATGTGGCCGTCGGCGTTGTCGGAGTCGGGATCGTTGAGATCGTGGCCGGAGGAGGTGACGGCGTCTGGGCCGGCGTGGTGGTTACGGTGACGCTTGGTGCATTGCCCACGGGTGACGGCGGTGCGGGCCGCACGAGCAGGTAGGTCACCAGGGTGACCAGGAAGAGGGCAGTGACCAACCAGGTCGATGTTCGGCCGCGCAGGCGCATCAACTGGTCCCGGTGGGTTCTGCGGTGTCCAGACCGGTTGGCAGGTGGATGCCCTCGCGGAGGAATGCGGCCGCGATGCGGGCACGCAGGGCCCGGCCGATCTCGAACTGCTTGCCGGGCAGCGTTCTGGCCACCAGGCGGACATCGAACTGGTCCACGTCGATGCTCTCGACTCCCATCACCGATGGTGGGTCCAGCAGCAGGGAGTGGAGTTCGGGGTCGTCGTATATGTCCTCTCCGACCTTCCGCAGGATCTCGCTGACCCGGTGGACGTCGACGCTGGCGGGGACGGGAACGTCCACCACGGCCCGCGCCCAGTCCCGGGACAGGTTGGTCACCTGGACGATCTGGCCGTTCGGCGTGATCATGACCTCACCGTTGACCGACCGGATGCTGGTGATCCGCAGGGTGACGTCCTCGACGGTGCCCGACACGGGCTCGCCGGTACCGGGGATCGCGATACGGATGACGTCGCCGAAACCGTACTGACGTTCGGTGATGATGAAAAAGCCGGCCAGGATGTCCTGGACGATGCGCTGCGCACCGAAGCCGAGCGCGACCCCCGCGACGGTCGCCGGCGCGACCAGACTGGTCACCGGCACGCCCAGCCGTTGGACGATGAGGACCGCGGTCACGCAGTAGGTGAGCACCAGCGTCGCCCAGGTCACCACCTGGGCCAGCGCGTGCCGGTGCTTGGCCGCCTCCGAGCGGACCAGGGCGTCGGTCTCCCGCGCGTTCTCATCGATCCGCTCGATGATCCGGCCACCGAGCCAGGTCGCGAAGCGGGTCAGCAGGATGGCCCCGGTAACGAGCAGCACGATCTCCAGACCGCTGCCGCGTGCCCAGCGGCCGACATCCGTCAACGGCTCCATGGCCAGGAACACCGGTTCGATGGTTCCCTACTCTAGAGCGCTGCGAATATCGGCTAGCCGCCGTCAGGCCCACGCCGCCCCGTGGACCCCGGCCAACGCGCCGCGCCAGGACCGGCCACGCGCGCCGCGCGCCGGGTCATGGCTGGCGGCCCGGCCGGGTGCGGCGTGGCGCAACGTCGTCGAGGGGTAGGTCGGGGTCGGCCAGCCGGCCGGGGTCGACGGGCTGCTCAGAGCGGATCAGCTCCTGGATCCCCGGGATGACGTCCCAGACGTTGACGTTCATCCCGGCGACCACCCGACCGCCGGCCAGCCAGAACGCGATGAATTGGCGGCCGGGGCGGTCGCCGCGGTAGACGAGCTGGTCGTAGCCGCCCGCCGGGGCGTGACCGGTGTACTCCATGCCGAGGTCGTACTGGTCGGTGAAGAAGTACGGGACCGGGTCGTAGGCGACGCGCTGGCCGAGCATCGACCGGGCCGCGGCCGGGCCGCCGTGCAGCGCGTTGGCCCAGTGCTCGACCCGCAGGTGCTGGCCGAGGCGCGGATGGTAGGCGTTGGCGACGTCGCCGGCGGCGTACACGTGCGGGTCGCAGGTGCGCAGCGCCTGATCGGCGACGATCCCGTTGTCGACGGCCAGCCCGGCGGTTTCGGCGAGTTCGACGTTGGGGTTGATGCCCACCCCGATGACGGCCAGGTCGGCGGGCAGCTCGTCACCCGCGTCGGTGACCACGGCGGTGACCCGGCCGGCCGGGCCGGTGATCTCCCGTACACCGGTGCGCAGCCGCAGCTCGACCCCGTGGTCGCGGTGCAGCCCGGCGAACATCCCGCCCAGTTCGTCGCCGAGCACGGCGTGCAATGGCGTGGGCTGCGGTTCCACCAGGGTTACCTCGTTCCCGTGACCGCGAGCGGCCGCCGCCACCTCCAGCCCGATCCAGCCGCCGCCGACCACGACCAGCCGCCGGCCGCCGCCGACCAGCGCGGCCCGCAACCGGTCGGCGTCCCCGACCTCACGCAGGTAGTGCACCCCGTCCAGGTCGGCGCCCGGCACGGCCAGCCGCCGGGGTGCGGAACCGGTAGCCAGCAGCAGCTTGTCGTAGCCGACGCGCTCACCGGTGCCGAGGGTGACCTCGCGGGCGGCGAGGTTCAGCCCGGTGGCGGGGTCGCCGAGCCGCAGCTCCACGTCCTGCTCCTCGTACCAGCCAGGGCCGTGCACGTAGACCGAGTCGCGCTCCGCGGAACCGGTGAGGTATCCCTTGGACAGCGGCGGTCGCTCGTACGGACGTTCGGTCTCGGCACCCACCAGCCGCACCCGTCCGGTGAAGCCCTCCGCGCGCAGGGTCTCGGCCGCCTTCGCCCCGGCCAGGCCGGCGCCGACAATGACGAACGTCTGCTGCGGTGACATGCTGCGGCTCCTGTCGGTTGAGCGGGTCGGCCGGGTCAGGTCCTGACGCCGGCGAGCGCGAAGAACTCCTGCCGGGACCGGGCGTCCTCGCGGAGCCGGCCGTGCAGCGCCGAGGTGACCGTCCGGGCCCCGGCGGCGCGCACCCCCCGCAGGGACATGCACAGGTGGTCGGCCTCGATCAGCACGCCGACGCCCTTGGCGGCAAGGTGCTCGGCCAGCCAGTCGGCGACCTGCTTGGTCAGCCGTTCCTGGACCTGCAGGTCGCGGGCGAACATCTGCACCACCCGGGCAAGCTTGGACAGGCCCAGGATCCGCGCGCCGGGCAGGTAGCCGACGTGGGCGACCCCGTGGAACGGCAGCAGGTGGTGCTCGCACAGCGACTGGACCGGGATGCCGCGGGCCAGCACCAACTCGTCGTAGCCTTCGTCGTTCGGGAACGTGGTGAGGTCGAACGCGGGCGGGCTGAGCAGCTCGATGTAGGTGTCGGCGACCCGCCGCGGCGTGTCAGCCAGATGCGGGTCGGTGGGGTCCCGGCCCAGCGCCACGAGCAGGTCGGCGACCGCGCGACGGGCCGCCTCCCGGTCGGGCGCCCGCCGGTGGTGCAGCACCCGCAGCCGCCTCGCCGCCGGACCCGGGTCGTCGGTGGCCGCCGCGCCGGCTGAACCGGCAGCGGCCGCCGGGGTCGCGCGGGCCGCCCGTCCAAGCTGTACGGCCGCGGCGCCGACGAGATCGCCGTGACCGTCCCGGAACGCCGCTACGAGCTGGCCGGAGAGTTGCTGGCAGCCGCGGTCGAGGAATCCGTCAGCACCGGCGAGCCGGCCCGCGAGGCGCTGCTGAGGCTGGCCGGCGACGCCGGACGAGCCATCGGCGCCGCCGCCGTAACATTCCAGACAGCGCTACAGGACAACGGATACGAGCCCGGCCCGGACGGCGCTGGTGGCATCCTGCTGGCCAACTGCCCGTTCCACCGGCTGGCCCGACGGCACACCGAACTGGTCTGCCACCTCAACCTCCAACTGCTGCGCGGGGCGGCCGAAGCCGCCGGCGACGAACAGCACACCATCGTGCTCGATCCCGCCCCCGGACGGTGCTGCGTCCGGGTGGTCCCGGCGTAGCGCAGACCCGCACCCGCCAACCGGCCAGGACCCCCGAGGCGATCAACACCGCGCTGCGCCTGCGGTGCTGGCCAGGACGCTGCCGGGCTGACGGCGGCACCGGATAACTTGTGGTGGATCTGTCGCGGGTCGCCGATGATCGCGGGCATGAGCAGCCCGAGCAGAAGAGCCGACATGTTCATCGACGCCGAACACGACCCACGGGAAGACGGGCCGACCCTGGGTGACGAGCGCGAAACGCTCGTGGAGTTCCTGCGCTGTCAGCGCGCGACGCTGGAACTGAAGTGCTCCGGCCTGGACGCCGCCGACCTGGCCCGTCGCTCGGTGGAGCCCTCCACGCTGTCGCTGCTGGGGTTGGTGCGCCACATGGCCGAGGTCGAGCGCGGCTGGTTCCGGCGGAAAATGGCCGGGCAGCACGCGCCGCCGCACTTCTACTCCGACACCGATCCCGACGGAGACTTCGACGGCGCCGTGCCCGACCCGGAGGTTGTCGCGCAGGCGTGGGAGGTGTGGCGGGCCGAGGTCGCGTTCACGGATCGGTTCGTGGCCGAGGCGCCCGATCTCGACGTCACCGGGGACGACCCCTGGCGAGGTCCTGTCTCGCTGCGCTGGGTGCTGGTGCACATGGTGGAGGAGTACGCCCGGCACAACGGCCACGCCGACCTGCTGCGCGAGCGGATCGACGGGAGGCTGGGCCAGTAGCCGCCGAGGGATCGCGGCCCCTGCGTTGGGGCGGGGTCGCCGTCTGCCCTGGGCTGGCGCTGGGGTTGACCCGGGCTGAGGGCCGGCCGGGGTACGTCAGGAAGGGCCGCGTGCCCGTACCAGCGCCTCGATGCCGTCGAGGATCCGTTCGAGGCCGAAGCTGTACTCCGGATCGGGGTCGTCGGGCTCGTCGAGGACGCCCGCGGCCAGGACCGCGTGCAGCGCCGGAAACCGTTCCGCGTCGGTCAGCCGGGTCAGCGCCCGGGCCCAGGCGGCGGTGCTGGAGTGGGCCATCGGGCCGGTCGCCTGCTGGAGATCGGCCGCCAGGGTCGCTTCGTTGCGGACGAAGCCGCTGAGCAGCAGGATCGTGGAGATCTTCTCGCCCTCGGTGAGGCCGGTGCCGCGCAGCGACCGCAGCCCGTCTTCCAGCCAGGCGATCTGGTTGGGAGTTGCCGGCGGCGCGCTGATCGGTATCCGCAGGATCCACGGATGCCGGTGCAGCACGTCGCGGTAGGCGGTCGCCCAGCGGGAGAGCCCGGCCCGCCAGCCCTCCTCGGGGTCGGCCGGCGGGGGTGGCGTGCCGCCGGCCGCGTCCACCATGAGCGCGAGCAACTCGTCCTTGGCGGCCACGTACCGGTACAGCGACATCGTCGAGGCACCCAGGACGGTGGCGACCCGGCTCATCGAGACCGCCGCGAGGCCGTCGGAGGCGGCGACCTTCACCCCGGCCTCGACGATCCGCTCCAGGCTCAGGCCGGGCTTCGGCCCCTTGTGCGGGCGCTCCCGCAGGCCCCAGGCCGCCTCGATGCTCGCCGGCAGGCCGGTGCCGGTGTCGTCGTCCATGGCCTTCGCCTTTCCGAGGGTTGACCGCCATCCTAAGACTGCGTATAAGCTACACAGTGACGCGTACATGATACGCAGAAGAGTCGCCGGGAGCGGCCGGAGGATGAGGAGTACGGCAGACATGCCCGATGAACTGGCGGTCGAAGCGACCGGCCTGAACAAGTCCTACGGCCCGGTGCGGGTGCTGGCCGGAGTCGACCTCCAGGTCCCGCGGGGCACCGTGTTCTCGCTGCTCGGACCCAACGGTGCCGGCAAGACCACGACGGTGCGGATCCTGTCCACGCTGCTACGCCCGGACGCCGGCCGGGCCCGGGTGGCCGGCTATGACGTGGTCCGCGACCGGCACCGGGTCCGGCGCAGCATCAGCCTGACCGGCCAGTACGCGGCGGTGGACGGGCTGCAGACCGGCGAGGAGAACCTGCGCATGATGGGCCGGCTGTCCGGGCTGGCCGGCGCGCAGGCCCGCCGCCGGGCCCGCGACCTGCTCCAGCAGTTCGACCTCGCCAACGCCGGCCGGCGCCGGGTCGCCACCTACTCCGGCGGGATGCGCCGCCGGCTGGACCTGGCCGCCAGCCTGGTCGTCCGCCCGGCGGTGATCTTCCTGGACGAGCCGACGACCGGCCTGGACCTGCGCAGCCGGCAGGCGATGTGGCGGGTCATCGACGGCCTCGTCGGCTCCGGTACGACCATCTTCCTCACCACGCAGTACCTGGAGGAGGCCGACCGGCTGGCGGACCGCATCGCGGTGGTGGACGGCGGCCGGGTGGTCGCCCAGGGCACGCCGGCCGAGCTCAAGACGCAGGTCGCGGAGCAGCGCCTGGACCTCGTACTCGCCGACGCACCGACCTTCGAGCAGGTGGCCCACCGCCTCGGCGGGCGCGTGGTGCACAGCGATCCGGGCCTGCTGACGATCGGGGTGCCGACCGACGGCAGCGCCGCGCACGTCCGGGCGCTGCTCGACGAGGTCGACGCCGAGCGCCGCGCGGTGCGCCGGTTCGCCATCCACACCGCGACCCTCGACGACGTGTTCCTCGCCCTGACCGGCCACGCCGCCGGCCGACCCGAACTGGAGACCGCAGGTGCCTGACGCCGCCGCCACCGACACCGCCGTTCGCACCGCCGGGCCGACCACCACCTCCCTGATGCTGCCCGTCATGCTGATGCTGCTGTTCGTCTACCTGTTCGGCGGCGCCATCCACACCGGCACCGCCTACGTGACCTACGTCGTCCCCGGCGTCCTGTTGCTGTGCGCCGGATTCGGCTCGGCCACCACGGCCGTCAGCGTCAGCAACGACATGACCGGCGGGATCATCGACCGGTTCAGGTCCATGGACATCGGCGGCGGCTCGGTTCTCGCCGGGCACGTGGCGGCCAGCGTGGTCCGCAACGCCGCCTCCACCACGGTGGTGTTCGGCGTTGCCTTCCTGATCGGGTTCCGCCCGCACGCGGGACCGCTGGACTGGCTGGCCGCGGCCGGCGTACTGCTCATGTTCATCCTCGCCATCTCCTGGCTGGCGGCCACGTTCGGGCTGGTCGCCAAGTCACCGGAGGCCGCCGGCGGCATCGCATTCCTGGTGATGTTTCTGCCGTACCCGAGCAGCGCATTCGTCCCCATCGACACCATGCCGACCTGGATCCACGGCTTCGCCGAGCACCAGCCCGCCACCCCCGTGATCGAGACGATCCGCGGCCTGCTCCTGGACACGCCGGTCGGCGCCGCGCCGTGGCAGGCGCTGGCCTGGTGCGGCGGCATCGTCGTGATCTCAGTGGCGGCAGCCGGCGTCCTGTTCCGGCGCCGCACCGCCTGAGTCCTCCCGGGCGTGGTCGGGTGATCCAGCGCCGGACCGGCCATCCGGCGGCGTTGCGGTGGCGCCGCGGCCTACCAGGTCACCGGCAGGCTGACCAGGCCACCGCCGAGTAGGTCCCGGCGCGCCTGGAGCTGCTCGACCGGCACGGCCAGCCGCAGAGCCGGCAGGCGGGAGAACAGCGTGCCGAGGGCGGCCTGCATCTCGATCCGGGCCAGCGATGCGCCGACGCAGGACGCCGGTCCGTACCCGAACGCCAGATGTGGGTTCGGGCTGCGGGCGAGGTCAAACCGGTGCGGGTCGGCGAAGACCCGGGGGTCGCGGTTGGCGCTGGTCAGGTTGAGCAGCACGAGTTCGCCGGCCCGGATGGTCACGCCGCGGCAGTCGATGTCCGCCTTCGCGTACCGCAGCGGGACGTCCCAGGGCGGTTGAGTCAGCCGCAGCGCCTCCTCGGTGGCGGCCGGAACCAGAGCTGGGTCCCGAACGATCGCCGCGACCTGGTCCGGGTGGTGCAGCAGGAGCAGGACGCCGAGGTCGAGCCGGCCGGTCAGGGTGGTCTGCCCCGCGATCAGCAGCGCGTCCACCATGAGGGTGAGCAGGGCATCGCCGATCTCGCCTCGCTCGTCGGCGGTGGCGACCAGTTCGGAGAGCATGTGCTCGTCCGGGTTCCGCCGCTTCTGCTCGATCAACCCCTGTACGTAGACGGTGAGGTCGCCCAGCGCGGCCAGCGCCCGATCGGGGTCGTGCAGGCTGAGCGCGTCCCGGACCGGCGGGCCGAACACGTCCCGGTCCTCGTACGGCACGCCGAACACCTCACAGAGCACCCGCTCCGGCAGCGGCAGCGAGAACCGCTCGTGCAGGTCGACCGGAGGGCCGACCCGGACGAGGTCGTCCACCAGGTCCCGCACCACAGACTCGATCAGGGGCTGTAGGCCACGCACCCGCCGGCCGGCGAACGGCCGGCTCATCACCTTCCGGACGTTGCCGTGGTCGTTCTTCTCGGTGGCCGGGTCCATGATCGGACCGCCGGCGAGCGTCCCGGCGGCGTACCGCGGCGCGAGCTGTGGGCTGGGATGCGACCGGCCCAACCGCCCGTCCGACAGCAGCGCCTTGACGTCGTCGTAGCACGTCACCAGCCAGGCCGGGTCGCCGGCGGGCGTCCGCACCCGGCTGACCGGCTCCTCCTCTTGCAGCCGCTGGTAGCGCGGCGAGGTCTCCAACACCGAGGGATCCTCGAACGGCATGGTCGGCAGGTCGATCAACGTCGTCATCCGGGCTCCCTCGCAAGGCCATTGCCGCCACCAACGTGGCCGGGCGCCCCTCGGTTCAGCCGTGAAGCGAACTCGCACCGGTCCGGAGCCCGCCTCGGCCAGGCTCACCTGCGGCCGCCGGCGAAGGCCGCTCACCCTCCGCGGCCAGCCTCGCGTGGCCTTCGTGGCCGCATGGCCAATCGTTCAAGGCAGCATGTACGCCTGCGACCGGTACGGTCTCTGCAAGTACGCGCCGTTGGCCGGAACTGTCGACGTCAAGAAGTAACTCGCGACGAACGAGCGTGTCCGCCGACACAGCATGGCCGGCATGCTGCACCGCGCGTCTGTCGCCCTCGGCCTCGGATCCGGCCGCCGGTGCCGCTGCCTCAGGCATTGTTCAGGTGGTGGTCGAGGGTGTCGAGCAGGCCGCGGATGGTGATGGGTTTGGTGAGGTATGCGGTTGCGCCGGCGTTCAGGAGGCGATCGAGTTGTTGTGTGGTGGCGTCGGCGCTGAGGATGACCACGGGGATGGCGCGGGTGTCCGGGTCGGCGCGTAGGCGTTGGAGGACAGTCTCGCCGTTGAGGTCGGGTAGGTGCAGGTCGAGGAGGATGAGGTCGGGTCGGTGTTCGCGGGCGAGGTCGAGCGCGAGTCCGCCGAGCATCGCGGGGATGAGGGTGATGTTCGGTCGGCGTTTGAGGATCTCCTCGACGAGTTGGATGTTGGCGACCATGTCTTCGACGTAGAGCACCCGTCGTGGACCGGGGTAGTCGCGAGGTTCGGGCAGCGGGTCGGCGGCGAGTTCCTGGTTGTTGACGGCGATGGGCTCGGCGCGGGGTAGTTCGATTGAGAAGGTGCTGCCGGAGCCGGGGATGCTGGTGACGTCGAGGGTTCCGCCCATGCTTTCGGTGAGGTTCTTGGACAGGACGAGTCCGAGGCCGGTGCCCTCGATCCCGGACTGGGCGGCCGCGAGCCGTTCGAACGGCACGAACAGCTTGCCCAGGTCGTCCTGGCTGAGGCCGGCGCCGGCGTCGGTGACCGCGATACGGACGCGGCCGGCGGACGGCTGCGCGGCGGTGACCGTCACGGGTCCGCCCGGGGGGCCGTACTTGACCGCGTTGGAGAGCAGGTTCAGCAGCACCTGGCAGGCCCGTTGCCGATCCGCCCGTAGGTAGCAGCCGGCCGCGGTGCCCAGGTCGATGGCGAGGCTGGACCCGCGGGAGGTGGCCAACGGGCGGATGAGCTCGATCGTGTCGAACACCAGCGTCTCAAGCGACACCGGCTCCAGCGACAGCGACAGGCTGCCGCTGTCGATCCGGGAGACGTCCAGGACGTCGTCCAGTAGCCTGAGCAGGTGCCGCCCGGCTCGCTGGATGATGGCGGCCCACCTGGCCTGTTCCTCGTTCAGGTCGGCCAGGCCGAGTATCTCCCCGAAGCCCAGGATCGCATTCAGCGGGGTGCGTAGCTCGTGGCTGACCCTGGACAGGAACTCGCTCTTGGCGTCGTTGGCGGCGCGCAGCAGCCGGTTGGCTTCCTGCAGTTCCTGCGAGCGCCGGATGATCTCGGTCTCCATCTGGCTGGTGCGGCGGCGCAGGTCGGCGGTGAGTTGCTGCTGTTCGGTCTCGGCCCGGCTCAGCCGGACGAACTCGGTGACGTCCTCGGCGCTGTTGAGGATGTAGGCCAAGGAGCCGTCGGCGGCCAGCACCGGGAGGTTGACCGGGCTCCAGTACCGGACCTCGAACCCGCCGCCGGCGGACTCGGGACGGCGGATGTCGTACTTCTGTACGGCCATGCTGTCTGGCGTCCGGTCTCGCCGGACGCGTTCGAGCGAGGCACGCAGGTTCCGCTCACCGCTGGCATCGGCGTCCTCGGGATTGTCCGGAAACACCTCAAAAACCCCACGGTTCAGGATGTCGCCGCGCCGGGTCATCGTGATCCGGGTGAAGGCGTCGCTGACCGCGACGATCACGAAGTCCGGATCCAGGGCGAGGTAGCAGCCGGGCGCGGCTTCGAACAGGGACCGGAAGTCCGGACTCCCGACGGCCCCGGTGCGGCCGGCGTCCGGCGCATCCGCGGGGCCGGCCGCGAAGACCGGCGCCCCGGCCGGCACCGCCGCGGGCACTGCCGCCGGCACTGCCGCCGGTGCCGCCGCCGGTGCGGCCGCGCCCGCGGTCGGCGCGGTGTCCGGGTCGTGTGCTGCGAGCAGCCGGTCCAGGAGGCCACGCAGCGCAGCGGAGTAGAACGGCTTGACCAGGACCTCGGCCGCGCCCAGTCGCAACACCCGGGACCGGACGTCCGGGTGGTTGTCGCCGGTGGTCACCACCACCAGCCTGCGCGCGTAGCCGGGATCGCGCTCGGCCAGCATCCGCATCGCGGCGTAGCCGTCGACGGCCCCCATGTGCAGGTCGAGCAGCAGCACGTCGGGGTCGAAGGCCGCCACCACGACATCGATGGCCGCGGCACCAGCAACCGCACGTACCTGGCGGACCCCGGCCGATCCGAGCATCCGCTCCAGCAACGCTCGGTTCATCGCGTCGTCGTCGGCGATCAGCACACGGACGTCGGCAAGCCGCGATGCTGACACTCCGCCCCCTCCGTCGCCACAGGACCCCACCGGGCCGCGACGGCCACCCGTCCGGCCATGGGGCGGCGATCTGCCTCCCCGGCCGGGACGGCCCACCGTCCCGCCACCTGCGGCGCCCTGTGGCGCCCCGTATCAGCGCGGCGTTCGCACCGTCCTCATCATGCGCTCTCCCGCTCCACTTTGTAATGGATACGTGACTCTAAGTACTCGATCCTCGCCACACTGCGCGGACCATCATGACCATCAGCGGCCCGAGGGTGTCGGTCACGCTGAACCGCTGGGAGGTGTTGATCTTCCTACCCGCGTCGTACCACTGCGGCCGAGGGATGCAGTTCAGTCCTCGTACTTGAAGGACACCTTGACCTTGGCGCGGTAGGCGCGCACGTGACCGTCCTCGATCTGTATGTCCAGTTCGGATACCTCGGCGATACGCAGACCGCGCAGGCTCTGCGCCGCCTTCTCCACAGCGGCCGTCGCCGCCTTCTCCCAGGACTCCTCGCTCGTACCGACCAACTCCACGATCTTGTAGACGCTTTCGCTCATGCTGATCTCCCTCCGTGGGATGCTCGTCGTGCGCTGGCGTCACGCTCGTCCGCGCGAGATCCACTTGTCAACGGGCCAACGGCCCCCGAAGCGGCCGGCCGACCGGCTGATCCCGGTCGCGGTCACCCTCGGCAGGTGCCGCGTGGCCGCGCGGCGCGCCCGCGCCGGCACGAAGATGGCTGGTCGGCAGCCTGCCCATCACCCCGAGGAGAGGAACACCGCACAGTGATCGGCGAACATGCTGCCCGCTGCCGCTCCGAGCGATGACAATGTGGGAGTGGACGCCGCCATGCGGGACTACATCGACACCATCGCCCCCGAGCACCGGGCCCTGTTCGACCGCCTCCACCGACTGGTCCTCGAGGTGCACCCCGACGCCGCGGTAGTGCTCTCCTACCAGATGCCCACCTACAGGGTCGGCCGGCGCCGCCTGTTCCTCGGCGTGTGGAAGCACGGGGTGTCGATCTACGGTTGGGGGCAGGGCCGCGACGCCGGCTTCACGGCCCGCCACCCTGAGCTCAGGACGAGCAAGGGGACCATCCAGTTGCGGCCCGTCGACGCCGGGCGCATCCCCGATGAGGAGTTCCGCGACCTGGTGCGCGCCGCCCTCGGCGGCTGACTGGCCGAGATCCGCCACCAGCGTCAGGTGCCGACAGGGCCCACCGGCGGCGTGCGACCGGTGACCATCGCCGCCGCCAATCATGACGTGATGCTCCCTCACCGGCTCGTATTGGACCCCGCCTCCGGGGCACGGGGAACCGCGGAGACGGGGCGAGATAGGAATACCCCATGGCCGAGGTGATCGAGTGGTGTTTGCCGAGAATGGCACCGTCAGGGTGGTCGGGACCGACGTTTCGGCCACGGCCGGGTCGCGGCTTTGACACACCTGCCGGATGATCATCCGGACGAACACAGCGTGAGGGTGCTGCCGGACGCCTCGACACCAGAGCCATCCTTACCCGCGCCAGCGCGCCTCGATCCACTGCCAGTCCTCCCACTCCTGCACGGTCACCGTCACTGCGGGGTCCAACGGCGTGGGCAGCTGGGCTGGCTCGCCGGCCCGGGCGTCGGCCAGGACGCTCACCGCCACCTCGTTCGACCGACCGAAGACGATGACCCGCGCCTGTCGCTCCGCGCTGGCCAGCGCGTGCAACGGCGCATCGGTCAGCGCCCGGCGCACCGACACGCTCAGCACCGGCAGTTGGCCGACCACCTGCAGGTCCACCAGCACTCCCCGGCTGTAGGCGATGTCCGCGCATGCGCGCAACTCGTGCAGCAACGGGTCCGGGACATCGTCGGTCTCCGCGAACAACCGCCGCAGCCGGCTCGCCTCGACCGCGCAGCGGCGCTGGGTGTGACGGTCCGCCGGATCGAGGTCCCCGCCGGCCAGGCCGACCAGCAGCGGAACCACCGACCGGCGCACCGTCTGGTAGCGGTCCAGCCGGCTGCGGTGTAGCGCCTCGGCCACCTGCCCGCGGCGGCGGACCGCGGCCTGCCACTCGGCGGCCGCCGCCGCGCGTCGGGCCGTCCCATCCAACGCCCTGACCACCAGCGCGAGCCCAAGCTGTGGCGCCGCCATGACGTACGTCATCAGGAGGAATCGGGCCAGGCCGACCCGGTCCGCCGCCCCGTCGCGGAGCAACACGACCAGCGTGAACCCGGCGTTGATCGCGATCAGGGTGGCGAGCTCGGCGATTGGCCGGCGCAGCAGCAGGAGCACGCCGAACCAGCCGGTCGCGCCGAGGGCCCAGTGCGCCGGTGTGAGCTCCTGCCCGCTCGCGACCGCCGCCGTGGCCACGGCGCTGGCCGCCAGCACCGCGGCGGCCAGCAGCCAGGACAGGACCGCCCCGGTCCGGCGCCGCAGCAGCCGGACGGAGCCGGCCACGCCGACCCCGGCCATCAGCGCCCAGGCCACCAGTTCCGCGCCGAACGACCGATAGGCCCACCGGTGGGCGAGGATCGCGACCAGGGCGTTGGCCACGTGCCGGACGGCGAACATCCACACGATCGCTAGCTCGGACCCCCGCTGGTACCGGGTCGCGACCAGATCGCCGAACCCGCCGTGGCCGACCGCATCGCCGCCCGGCTCGCCGTCGGCGGGCCGGCTGAGCTGCGCCACCCGAGCCGGACCGCCGGCGCCGCCCACACCGTTGCCTGGGCGGACCGAGCCGTCCGCGGTGGCCGGACCTGGCGAGTCGGCCGAAATGGTCGGCCACTGCAGCACGATCCGGGTGCCCGCCCCCGGCCGGGACGTGATCGCCGCGGAGCCGCCGACCTGGGACATCCGGGCGACCACGGACTCGCGCAGTCCGCGCCGGTGCGCCCGCACCCGCGCCGGGTCGAAGCCACGGCCATCGTCGGCCAGCTCGACCCGCACGACGCCGTGCGCCGGCCAGGCATGCAGCCTGACCCGATCCACCCCGGCATGCCGTACGACGTTCCTCAGCGCCTCGGCCACCGCAGCCGCAAGCGCGGCCCCAACCGCGGCAGGCACCGCCACCTCGGCGACCGCCACCTCGACGGCCAGCGCCGGCTGCGCCGACACCACCGGCGCCAGCCAACCCCGCAGGTCACCGCCGTCCAGGAGTGGATCGGCGCCTCGGGCATCGGCTTGCCCCGCTCCGGCGGCGCCGTCGCCGGGCGGCCCAACCGCGGCCGGGACGGATGGCTCACCGGCCGGTTCCTGGATCCGCTCGACCACGTCGAGGTCCCGCCCGGCCTGGGCGCGCAAGGTCGGTGAGCCGGCCACTCCGCCGGCCGCCACCACGGTGAGAGTGGCCGACACGCTGTCGTGCAGAAGCCGGCACTGCTCACGCTCCTGCGCCCGCCGGCCCTCCCGCACGGCCGCGTCCCGCTGCAGCGCCTCCTGCTGCGCGATCGCCACGTCGGCGGCCCGGGCATGGCGGCGCAGCAGCCACATCACCAGGCCGGCGCCCGTTCCCTGCGTCACCAGCAAAGCGCTCAGGCCGAACACAACCTGCCCGGCCAGCAGCGATCCGGACGTGTACGCGGCCGGCACCACCACCGTCCCGACGACGCCCAGCGCCGGCCAGGGGCTCAGCTGGCTGACAAGCACAGCGGAGCTGGCGACCACGGCCACCCACGTTGCCCAGCCCGGCGACATCGCGGCGGGCACCAACCTGCCAAAGCCGAGGCACAGAACGGCGGCGACCACGATGTCCCCAGCCACCAGCCACCTGGCCCACCCGCTCCTGAGCGCCACCGCCGCGTAGGTGGCCGCCCAGCCGAGTAGGCCGGCGACGGCGATCCCCACCACCGTCGGCGATGCCGGCACTGCCAGGCCCAGGAGGGCGCCGACGCCGCCCGCCACCGCGCCACCCACCCGCAGCCCAACGGCGAACCGAGCCATCAGCCGCTCGAAGGCCGCGCTGGCAGAGCCGCTGGCCGTCACCGAAGTGACGGGTCGCGGGCTCCTCACGCCGACACGAAGTGTCCAACGGAGAACATGCCGCCAAGTACGGATCACTTGGGGAACCCCTCAGTTGGGCTTGGCCTGGCCGAGCCGGGCGCGCAACAGTCCGAGCACCGGCCAGCGATGACCCATGACGGCCGTTCGGCCGTCATTGCCTACCCGTCCCAGCGACACAGCGCATGTAGTGGGGCCCCGTCTCCGCGTTCCCCGCGCCGCGTAGACGGCTCGTCACAAGCTCAACGCCAGGCCCGGGGATCTATGGACTAAATCCGCTACGACGGTACCGCTGCCAGCCCTCGCCGTGATCGAAGAAGACTGGACAGCATGACATCCGCGTCCTGGACGAATCCGCTCCGGGAGTGCTGAACGCACCGGGGACAAGGTCCGGCGCAAGTGTGCGCGGAGCAGGTACAGCCCGGTTGCCACGGGAACGATGGCCACGGCGGGTACGGGTTCCGTGGGGCAGCAGCCGCGGCACCCGCGCCAGGAACGGCGGCGGTGACGGGTGCTCGGTCGGGCACGGCCCGACGGGCGGTCCGAGAGGTTGGCCTCGTTCGGGACCTGGGTGAAGCGCCAGCTCGCCGGCTGGGTCGGGTAGGTAGCCGCTGCGCCGCCCAACAAATCGGTTGCCCTCCGGGGGTGGCCATCTGCTCCACTTCCGGCAACAGCAGGTCGACCAAGGAGAGGGAAATGCGCCGAGCGTTCATGTTCATCCAGAAGGGAATTGCCACCTATCTTGAGGACATGACGCGTAGTGCGAACGTTGAACTTGGGGATTCTGGCGCATGTGGACGCCGGTAAGACGAGCCTGACCGAACGGCTGCTCTTCACCGCCGTTGTCATCGACGAGATCGGCAGCGTCGCACCGCCGCGCTGAACGCCGTCGACGCCCTGGCCCCCACCGCCGGCCAGACTGTGCTGGTGGCCGGCGCGACCGGTGGCGTCGGCGCCTACGCGGTCCAACTCGCCGTCGCCCATGGCGCCCAGGTCATCGCCACCGCCAAGCCTGGCGCCGAGGCCGACTTCGTCCGCGACCTGGGCGCGGCGCACACCGTCGACCACATCGGCGACCTGGCCGCCCAGGTGCGGGCGATCACGCCGGAGGGCGTGCACGGCGTGGTGCACCTGGCCGGCGACGGCGCCCTGCTGGCCGGCCTGCTCGCCCCAGACGGCCGGCTCGCCTCGACCCTGGGCTTCGGCCCCCGCACCTACACCCTGGCCGCGCTGCCGCGGGGTTCACCGACTTCGCCGCCGGCGCCATCGGCAAGCTCGCCGTCACCGTCGGCTGACCGCCACCCACGGTCTGCGGGGCGCTTCAGTGCGTCGGCTTGGACCAGACAAGGGAGTAGCGCCACAGCAGATGGCGGCGGTACCGCGCCGCAGGCAGTACTTGTTTGGCGAGCCGCCGCATCTCGTGATGGGTTTGCGGTGGGGGCCACAGGATCGGGGCCTGGTGCTGCCAGTACCTCCTGGTCAGCCGGTGCGCCCGGTGCGCCACGACCGCGCCGATCTCCCACAGCAGGTCCGCGGGGAGCCGGCTGCGGGCGCATCCGACGATGGCAAGTGTGCCGCCCGGCCGAAGCAGCCGACCCATCCGCTGCAGCGCCGTGATCGGGTCCATGTGGTGTAGCGCGGCGACCGAGGTGATCACATCGAACGACTCCGGCTGGAACGGATAGGTGAGGAAGTCCCCGACAAGGAAGTCGATCTGGTGCGTCGGGTCCTGCTGCCGGGCCAAGTCGATGCTGGCTACGTCCAGATCGATGGCCGATACGTGCGGAATGAACCTGCGCAACGCCCGGGCCAGCATCCCCTCACCACAGCCGACGTCCAGAGCTCGGTCCGGTCGGCCGCGGAACGCTGCGAGGATCACCGGATGGTAGTGGATGTTGTGATTCCACCGCTCCGCATCACTCATCACAGAACACCATGGTTCCAGCACGTCGCCGCCGAGATCCCCACAGGCCCCGGCTTGGGCGACGGTCGGGCAGGGCGGCGGCCGGATCGACGCACACCGGGATCAGCGGCGCCGCTTCTTCGAGATTGCCCGCGTGTGGCGAAGGCTCGCCTGGCGCTCCCGCGCAAACCCCTCGCCCCCGCTCGGCGCCGAGCGGGGGTGAGGGGTGGTCCCCAGCTGGTAGTACTTCAGCTGGTGGTGCTGTGCGGTGCGTCGGCAGCGGCAGGGGTCTGTGCCAGTACCGCGTGCACCTCGATGCGTTTGGGCTTGGCCTCTTCGACCTTGGGTACCAGCACCCGCAGCACACCGTCTTCGCAGGACGCCTCGATGGCGTCTGCCATCACGTGCTGGGGCAGGGTGATCGAGCGGCGGAACGGGCCGTAGCGGCGCTCGATCAGGTGGATCTGCTCATCTGCTGAGTCCTGAGCCAGACGCCGCTCGCCTTGGATTGTGAGCAGACCTTCCTGGAACGCGATCTCCAGGTCAGCGACCTTGACGCCGGGGAGTTCGACCGTGACGACGTAGGCATCTTTGCGTTCGGAAATGTCGACCGCGGGCGCCCAGGCCGGAGTGCCGGTGACATCGGAGCCGGGCTGCTGGAGCTCCTGCCCGCGCGCCTGAGCGAAGATCCTGTTCAGATAGTTCATCTGGTCCTGCGCGGCGCGCAGATCGTGGAAAGCATCCCAGCGCGTCATGACTGCCATCTCAAATCCCTCTGCTCATTTCGACCGGCGGCTCGGGATGAATGTCCCCCCATGCCTGAGGGAACGATGTTCACTTGTCGAGCTACCAAGTTCACTGTATCGTGAACGAAGTTCACTGTCAATTTTTGCGAGGGGAGAACGGTGGAGGTGCACCACACGGCCCACCGGCGGAGCGACGCCGACGCGTCCCTGTGGTTCAGCGCGCCCGAGGCCGCCGACGAGCGACGCCACACCCTCACCCGGGGGCGGGTGGTGGCCGAAGCGCTCACCCTGATCGCCCAGGACGGCGTCCCAGCCCTGACCATGCGCGCCCTCGCCGGCCGGCTCGGCGTGGTCCCCGGCGCGCTCTACCGCCACGTGCGCAGCAAGGAGCAACTCCAAGACCTCGTCCTGGACGGCGTGCTCGCCGAGGTCAACTGCGACCTTGACACCGCACTACCCTGGACCGAGCAGATCACGGTCCTGGCGCGTCGGCTACAGAACGTCCTGGCAGACCATCCCGGGGTCGCCGGCCTGCTGACAACCCGCGACCCCCTCGGGCCGCACTCCCTTGCCTTGGCCGAGGCGTTTCTGCGCCCACTGCACGCCGCCGGCTACCCCCACCACGAGGCCGGCCTCGCATATTTCCTCATCCTCGACTACACCCTCGGCTTCGAGGTCAGCAACACCCGCATCTCGGCAAACCAGCAGCGCGTCCACGACCCGGCAACCAGAAAACGGCTCCACGAGTTCTTCCGGTCGCTTCCCGAGCACCGCTTCCCCACCTTGCTCGCACTCGGCGAACACGTATGGCTCGACAACCGCGACGAGCGATTCGCAGCCGGCCTCGACGTACTCGTGAGCGGCCTGAAGCAGCGAGTGACCCCGTGACCCGGACCGCCCCGCCGCGGGGCGTGCACAGGGGGGTGACGGCCCGAGCCGTCGCCCCGTGAGGGCCTCGGCCTCACGGAGGGGAGTGGCCGCTCGCCGGGACCGGTGGGGCCGACAGCTCGGCGGGCGCCGCGCCGCCTGCGACAAGCGCCTTGCGGGTCCTGGGTCCGACGATGCCGCTGACCGGTTCGATGTTGTGCCGGCGCTGAAAGTCGCGGACGTTGGCGTCCGTCAGCTCACCGAAGCGGCCGGTTACCGGCTGGTCGGGGTATCCGAGGCTTCGCAGTGCCGACT